>Ga0209456_10000261_pt1 | contig 29702 bp, 24 predicted proteins | sample COG_11_FD_184755 | JGI IMG/M metagenome (GOLD analysis project Ga0209456, IMG submission 184755) | Pelagic marine sediment microbial communities from the LTER site Helgoland, North Sea, for post-phytoplankton bloom and carbon turnover... | ecosystem: Environmental > Aquatic > Marine > Neritic...
CCGGTTTCCTCGTTGATCGAGAGCGAGAACGGTCCTCGCATCACGGTCATCCCACGGCTCCCGAGCCACCCCTCGGCCGCGGCGACCAAAGCCGACGCGACCTCTTGGTCGTCGACGGTATCGAAGAAACCAAAGAAACCGGTGTCGTCTTCGTGGATGCGAAGATGCTCGTGGTCGATCTGCGCTGAGATTCGCCCGACCGCTTTCCCATCTTTCCAAGCGGTGAAGAGCGCAACCTCGGCGTGCTGGAAAAAGGGGTTCTTTTTCGGCGTGAGCCGGTCCGTGATCTCCATGCGCAGAGGCGGCACCCAAGCCGGGTCGTCGCGATACACATCGAACGCGACCTGAATGAAATCCTCCAGATCCTCGCCTGGCTCGTGCTGCTTGATCTCGATGCTCATGCCTTGAGGGGGCCCACCATGTCTTCGGGTTGCACCGCTTCGTCGAACTGCTCACCGGTCAGCAAACCGAGCTCGATCACGGCCTCCCGGAGGGTCGTGTTGCTCTTGTAGGCGTGCTTGGCAACCTTGGCGGCGTTGTCGTAGCCGATGATCGGGTTCAACGCGGTCACCAACATGAGCGAACGCCTGAGCTTGTCGTCGATCGTTTCGAGGTTGGGCTCGATGCCCACCGCGCAGTTGTCGTTGAAGCTCTGGCACGCATCGCCGAGCAGCCGAATCGACTGCAAGAGGTTGTACGCCATCACCGGTTTGTACACGTTGAGCTCGAAGTTGCCCTGAGAGCCTGCAATGCCGATGGTCGCGTCGTTCCCCATGACTTGGGTGCAAACCATCGTCATCGCTTCGCACTGCGTCGGGTTCACCTTGCCGGGCATGATCGAGCTTCCGGGCTCGTTTTCTGGAATTCGAATCTCCCCAATGCCCGACCGTGGCCCCGACGAGAGCCACCGCACGTCGTTTGCGATCTTCATGAGCGCAACGGCAAGCTGCTTGAGCGCGCCACTCGTTCCGACGAACGCGTCATGTGCCGCAAGCGCCGCAAACTTGTTCGGCGCCGACACGAAGCTCGTGCCGCTGAGCTGAGCGATCTTTGCGGCGACGCGATCCGCGTATTTCGGGTGCGTGTTCAGGCCGGTGCCGACGGCCGTTCCCCCGAGAGCTAGCTCGCGCAGCTGAGGCATGGTCGCCTCGACCGCGGCTAGCGCATGATCGACCTGCGAGACCCAGCCGCTGATCTCCTGGCCGAGCGTCAGAGGCGTCGCGTCCTGAAGATGAGTTCGGCCGATCTTCACGATGCTGGCAAAGGCTTTGGCCTTGCCATCGAGGGTGTCCCGGAGCACCCGGACCCTCGGCAGCATTTCCTCGACCGCAATGACCGCCGCGATGTGCATGGCGGTTGGGAAGGTGTCGTTCGAAGACTGGGACCGGTTGACGTGGTCGTTCGGGTGAACGGGCGTCTTGCTACCCATTTCGCCGCCGGCGAGCTCGATTGCGCGATTCGAGATCACCTCGTTGACGTTCATGTTCGACTGCGTGCCCGAACCGGTCTGCCAGACCACGAGCGGGAAGTGGTCGTCGAGCTTCCCTTCGATGACCTCGTCGGCAGCGCGAACGATCAAATCGCACACGTCCTTCTCGAGATTGTCGAGCTCGTGGTTGGTGATCGCGGCCGCCTTCTTGAGGATTCCAAACGCGCGGACGATCTCGATCGGCATTCGCTCCTTGCCGATTCGGAAGTTCATTCGCGACCTCATGGTCTGTGCGCCGTAGTACTTGTCGGCAGGCACCTCGATCGGACCCATCGAATCGGTTTCCACACGCGTCGTCATCTGGCCTCCGGGCGCTCACTTACCGCGTCCTTGACCCAATGTCGATTCCTCGTAGGAGCCTCGGTAGATGCTCCCGGCACGGCCACAGCTTCCGTCTCGGTCATGTCCCGCCTGTGGGCGGCAGGTCGACCCGCTGCGCGCGGCACGGGTGTTGTGGCTCGAAGACGGGGTTCGGTTCTTTTGTGGCGAGCCGTGCAGAGCTCTGTTCATAGGGGGCGAGCGCGATTTCGACGTGCCCGCGCATCGACCCACCGAATGGCCTCGGGTGAAGCGTCCCTCGATTCCGGACTTGGTTCGCGAAGCCACGGTGGTCCGAGACGAGAACCACACCGGCGAGGGTGAAGGCGCTCACGGGCATCGCTACGACCCCAGCATCGCGACCGCCCTCGCTTTGCTCGCGCTCGCGCTGCTCCTCTTCTTGCCCGGCCCCGAGCTCGGCTGGCTCGCCGCCTTTCTCATCGCTCTGTGCGCGGCCATCAACGCGCGCATCCCGCTCACCACCCTACGAGCAAACCCATCCCTCCGGGTCGTGGCGCCGATCGGCTTGGCTCTTGCCGCCACCGCCGGCGTGCTGACCGAAGACCCTGAAGCGCAGCGCTGGTCACTGATCGGAGCCGCAGTCGCGGCCATCGCGGTTTCGATGCGCAACTGGGTGCACTCGTCTCTGTCCTCACCCCTTCGCACGGCGGCACGAGAGCTCGATGAAACTCTACCAGTCAAAGCGCGTATTCCAGCGGACGACTCGTCCGCGTACGAGGAGGTGCCGGCAGCAAGCCTGCGCCAAGGCGCCCTCGTGGTCGTGCTGGAAGGCGAGTTGGCTCCAGCCGACGGTGTAATCGAAGAAGGCTCGGGTTTGGCTTTGCGATACCCCAAGGCCGCGCACGCGAGACCCTATGCCGAGGGCGACTTCATTCTTGCCGGTACGCGCATGCTCGAGGGGGCCGTCACCGTTCGCGTCCGCCGGACCGGTTCGGAGCGCGGTATCGTTCGCGCGATCGGACTCGGTCGCCGCAAGCAGCAAGACCGTGCCGTCGCATCCTGGCTCCGGTTCGCGGTCACGCGGTGGAGCTGGCTGGTGTTGGGGCCTGCAGCCATTTCGGCGCTCTTTTTTGCTGGACCGACCGCCGCAGCGACCCTTCTACTCGGTATCCCCGTGCTCGGGCTCCTTGCCTCGCTCGATATTCCGCTCGATGCCGGCGCCCTCGCCTCTGCACGGCGGGGCATGTTCTTTGGAAGCTCGCGCGCCCTTCGCGACGCGGGACGAACGGGGACGACGGCCATCTTGTTGCGTGGCGCCCTGACCGCCGGCGAACCGATCGTGCACCAAACGCACTCACTCGGCAGCATGGACCTCGATCGCGTCCTCGCCCTCGCGGCAGCCGTCGAGAAGGCAGCGGAAGGCCACCCCATTGCCCGGGCGATCCAGCGGCATGTGACGGAGCGCGGGGATACGGTAGCCACGGTGCGCAAGGAGCGCGTGCACCCGGGTCTCGGCGTGACCGCGACGACCTCTCACGGCGTCCCAGTCGTCGTCGGCCGGCGGCAGCTCCTGCTCGACGAAGGCATCAGTGTAGCCACCGCCGACAGCGATGCCGCCCACATCGAGAACGAGGGGTTGACGCCTATCTTCATCGCCATCGACAGCCGTGTCGAAGCCCTGGTCGCCATCCTCGACCCCACGCACGTCGGCGCCCGAGACGCCGTCCAGCACATCGCTGACCTTCCGTGCGAAGTCGTCATTCTCTCCGGAGACGACAGGCGCACCGTGGAGCGCATCGCTGCACACCTCGGCGCGCCACGCGTCAAGGCGCCCCTGTTACCCCAAGAACGCGTTACCGAAGTACGGGCGCTTCGCGAGACCGGTGGGGTCGTCGCAACCATCGGTCGGGGTGGTGAAGACGACGCGGTGCTGGCCGCTGCGGACGTCCCGATCTCGCTTCGGCTGGTCGGATCCGCGCTGGAGGACCGTGGCGTGGTGGTTGCGAGTCACGACGTGCGCGACGCCGCCGGCGCCCTTTGGGTCGCTCGGGCAGTCCGCCGAGCAACGTGGCGGAGCATCGGGGCATGCGTCCTAGCCGGCGCGTTGGTCGTGCTCGGCACCGCTTTCGGTTGGATGACACCTGTCGCGGCCGCGCTATGTGGCCTCGTGACCGAGGCGTGGACGCTTCGGGCTGGCTCCCGCCTGCTTCGCCGTGTAGACCTGCGGGTGCCGATGCAGCAATAGCGGAGAAGGAACGATGAGTGACAAGGCATGGGGCGGCCGGTTCCAGAAGGAACTGGACGCGATCGCAGCGAGATTCAGCGCGAGCGTGGATGTCGATGGACGCCTGTGGCCGCAGGACATCGGCGGCTCGATCGCACATGTGCGCATGCTCGCCGACCAGAACATCTTATCCGCCAAGGACGCCGACCAAATCGTCGCCGCTCTCGGGACCATCCGCGCATCGATCGAACGAGGCGATTTCGACTGGGACGAAACCAAAGAAGACGTCCACATGAACATCGAGGCCGCGCTGATCGACGCGATCGGCGAGGCGGGCGGACGCCTTCATACCGGGCGAAGTCGAAACGATCAGGTCGCGACCGACATGCGGCTTTGGACGCGGCAAGCCTGCGGTTCGATCGTGGCCGACCTCGACGCGTTTCTCGAGATCCTGGTGGACAAGGCTGACGGACACGTCGACTTTCTGATGCCGGGGTACACCCACCTGCAGCGCGCGCAGCCGGTCCGACTGGCGCATCACCTGCTGGCGTGGGCTGAGATGCTCGATCGGGATCGAGGCCGCCTCGTCGATGCGGCGAAGCGCATGAACGAATCACCACTCGGAAGCGCCGCCCTCGCCGGGACGACGTTTCCCGTCGATCGCGAGGCGACCGCCAAGGCGCTCGGCTTCGACGGTCCCATGCGAAACTCGCTCGATGCGGTCAGCAGCCGAGACTTTCTGCTCGAGTCGGTGAGCGCGCTCGCGATTTGCTCCGTGCATCTGTCACGGATCGCGGAGGAGCTCGTGCTCTGGTCGAGCCAGGAGTTCGCCTTCATGCAGATGAGCGACGCCTTCACCACTGGCTCGTCGATCATGCCTCAGAAGAAAAACCCGGACATGCCCGAGCTCGTGCGCGGCAAGACCGGTCGGGTCGTCGGTTCTCTGGTCAACCTGTTGGTCATGCTCAAGGGCCTGCCGCTCGCCTACAACCGCGATCTTCAAGAAGACAAGGCGCCGGTGTTCGACGCATTCGACACGGTCCATGACTGCTTGGCGGTGCTCAGCGGCGCGATTGGCTCAGCGACGTTCGACAAGGAAAGGATGACGAGCGCGCTTCAGGCCGGCTTCCTCGATGCGACCGAGGTCGCCGACTGGCTGGCGCAGCGCGGGGTTCCCTTCCGGGAGGCGCATCACCTGGCGGGCAAGCTCGTTCATCAGGCCGTTCAAGAGGGCAAAACGCTCGCCGAGCTCCCCCTCGAAGCCTACCAGGCGGCCCACGAGGAGTTCGATGACTCGGTCTTCCTCGCCCTGAACATGGAGACCGCGGTTGAGCGGCGCGACGTCGTCGGCGGGCCCGCGCGTGGGCGCGTCACGGGCGCAATCGCCGAGCTTCGGGGTCGACTGCAGGCGCGTCGCGACGCATAAAGGACCGCCATGTCCAACGTGCACATCCCGGAATCGCCCTGGTTCTCGTATCGAGACGGTGCACTCGAGTGTGAAGAGGTGCCGCTCGAATCGATCGCTACCGAGGTCGACACACCTGCGTTCGTGTACTCGGGCGCGGCAATCGACGATGCCTACCGCTCGATCGACGAGGCGCTGTCTTTCGCCCCACACCTGATCGCGTACGCCGTCAAGGCCAACGGCAATCTGTCGGTGCTCGCGCGACTGGCCTCCCAAGGCTGCGGCGCGGACATCGTCTCGCTCGGAGAGATGCAGCGCGCCCTCAAGGCCGGCTTCCCGCCCGACCGCATCATCTACAGCGGCGTCGGCAAGCGGCGCGAAGAGATCGCTGCGGCGGCCAGAGCTGGTGTGCGCGGGCTCCACGTGGAGAACATCCAGGAGCTCGATGTCGTCGAGAGCGTCGCTCAGGAGCTCGGCCGGCCACTAGCCATTGGCCTGCGCGTCAATCCCGACGTCGACGCAGAGACCCATCCCTACATCGCGACCGGGCTTCGCGAATCGAAGTTCGGCCTCGCGATCCCGGTCGCCGAGTCGGTCGTGCCTCGCGTCCTGCGGAGCCCACACTTGAAGCTCGAGGCCGTGGCGTGTCACATCGGCTCACAACTTTCGTCTCCGCAACCGCTCCGCGAGGCGCTCGAGATCCTGGGCAACTTCGCGAAGCACTGCGTCGATCGAGGCGCAACCCTACGGGCCATCGATGTCGGCGGCGGATGGCCGATGCACTATGGACAGGAGGTCGACCCGTACCCTCCGGCGAGCACGTTTGGCGAGGCGATCCGCGAAGGGCTGGATGCGTCCGGCATGCTTCGCCCGGAGATCGAAATCATCACGGAACCGGGACGCGCACTGGTCGGTGACGCGGGCGTGCTCCTGACCCGTGTTCTGTACACCAAGGTGCAAGGTGACCGACGGTTTGTCATTGTCGACGCCGCGATGACCGAGCTCATTCGCCCAGCGCTCTACGGTGCGTATCACGCGATCATGCCGATCGCGGAACCCGACCCGACCGCGGAGCTCATTCCAGTCGATGTCGTCGGGCCGGTGTGTGAGTCCGGCGACTTCGTTGCGAAGGACCGTCCACTCCCCGAAGTGAACCAAGGTGACTTACTTGCCATCCGCGGTGCCGGCGCGTACGGACGGGAGATGCAGAGCATGTACAATGCACGCCCCCTGCCCCCCGAAGTTCTCGTCGACGGATCGCGTTCACGCCTCGTCCGCCGGCGGAGCGGCCCCGAAGCGCTGTGGCAAGGCGAGATCCTCACATGAGCGGAGTGACGATCATCGGGACCGGACGCCACGTACCCGGCGCGCCGGTGCCGAATGACGCCCTCGCGCGCGTGATGGATACCAGCGACGAGTGGATCCAGGCCCGCACGGGCATCCGGCAGCGCTACTTCGCGCGTGATGGCCAGGGGCCGAGCGACCTCGCATTCGAAGCTGCAAAGGAGGCGCTCGACGATGCCGGCATCGAGGCATCGGCGATCGACTACATCATCTTCGCGACGATGACGCCTGACTACTTCTTCCCGGGGTCGGGGCCACTCCTCGGTGCAAAGCTCGGCATCTCCGGCGTGCCCGCGCTCGACATCCGGCAGCAGTGCGCCGCGATACCGTACGCGTTCCAGCTCGCCAATGGCCTCGTTCAGTCCGGCGCGGCAGAGACGATTCTGGTTGCCGGCGCAGACGTTCACGCGGGCTTCATGCCGTGGACCGATTGGGATGTGCTTCGTTCTGAAGCCGAGCGCGGGGTTTCGGCCGGCGCCCGCGAACGCGCCAACAAGCACCGCGGCCTCGCCGTCATCTTTGGAGACGGGGCCGGAGCGATGGTGCTCCGGCGAAGCGACGCGCCTGGCGGCGGCTTCATCGGCGCTGAGCTTCATAGCGATGGCGACTCGTTCGACCATCTCTTCGTCCCGGGCTGCGGCTTTCGGAACATTCCCTATGTGACCCCGGAAGCGTTGCTGGCCGATGATCACATCCCGCAGATGCGCGGCCCTTCTCTACTGAAGAAGGCCGTTCAGACGCTCTCGAAAACCGTCGCCTCGCTTTGCGAAACGCATGGAGTCCGCAGAGACGACATCGACTGCTTCATCGCACACCAAGCCAACGACCGAATCAATCAGGCCGTCCGCCACGCGCTTCGCATCCCACCCGAGAAGATCCCTTCGAACATCGCGCGCTACGGCAATACGTCTGCCGCTACCATCGGAATCCTGACCGACGAGCTTCGACGCGACGGCGCCATCGGCGAGGGCGACCTGTTGTGCTTCCTCGCGCTCGGCGCGGGGTTGAACTGGGGCGCTGCCCTGCTTCGACTCTAGCCGGTCAGCTTGTCCCCGTAGGACGGGGCTACGGCGAACCTCTCGGTTCGCCTTGAAGCACGTCGGGACGCTCGCCGATCTTCGGTCGGATCACGCCACGCTCCGTATAGATCGCATCGACTAGGCTTGCCGGGGTGATGTCGAACGCTGGGTGGCGGCAAGGAATCCCGTCGGCAACGATGGTAGCGCCCCCAATGGTTGCCACTTCGTCACGCGACCGTTCCTCGATTGGGATGTCGGCCCCCGACCGCGTCCGAAGGTCTACGCTGCTCCACGGGGCTGCGACCGTGAACGGCACCTCGTGTTGGTTCGCGAGCACAGCCAGTGAGTACGTCCCTATCTTGTTCGCCACGTCGGAATTGGCGGCGATGCGATCGCTCCCCACCACCACAAATTGGATGTCCCCCTTCTGAAAGAAGTGCCCCGCCATGTTGTCGGTGATCACTTCCACGGGGATTCCGTCCTGATGAAGCTCCCATGCCGTGAGCCGTGCACCCTGCAGGTACGGCCGGGTCTCGCCCGCGAGAACGCGAACTTGCTTGCCCTGCGCATGGGCCGCGCGGATGACACCGAGCGCCGTGCCGTAGCCACCGGTAGCCAACGCGCCCGCGTTGCAGTGCGTGAGAATCACCGCGCCGTCAGGGACGTCGGCCGCACCGAGCTCCCCCATGCGCCGGCAGGATGCCACGTCCTCGCGGTGGATTTCCTCCGCCGCTTCGAGCATTCCCTGGTACCGCGCCTCGGGCGCGAGCTCCGAAACCTGCCCCGCCTTCCGCGACATCCTTGCAATCGCCCATGCGAGATTGACCGCCGTAGGCCGCGTCCCATTGAGAATGCGGCCAGCGGTCCCGTTGGCCACGAGAAACATCGCGGCGTCGCTGTTCTCGTCGCGCGCGACCATCGCCAACGCATAAGCGGCAGCAATCCCAATCGCAGGCGCCCCCCGGACCACCATGTTGCGGATCGCGTCCGCCACCTCATCTGGCTTTCGGTAGCGGTGATAGCGCACCTCCCCGGGCAATAGCCGCTGGTCGAGCATGACCACCTCTTGGGTGGCCGGGTCGAACTCGACTGCAAACCAATCGGCGTCGCTCAGCGGTGCCCGCGAAAGGTTCGCGCTCATTGCTCATCCAGTAGCCGGCGAAGAATTTCGTTCACCGCCTTCGGATTGGCTGCGCCCTTGGTCGCCTTCATCACTTGTCCGACGAAATAGCCGATCAGGTTCGTCTTGCCCTCTTTGTACTGGGCCACCTGGGACGGGCTGGCTTCGAGGATCCGGCGGACCTCGTCCTCGATCGCGCCGGTGTCGGTCACCTGCGCCAAACCTTGCTCGTCGATGATCGCCTTGGGAGCCCTACCGGTTTCGACCATGGAAGCGAACACCTTCTTGGCGATCTTTCCGTTGATCGTTCCCTCTTCGACACAAGTGAGAAGCTCCGCGACCGCGCTTGCGGCCACCGGGAACAACGCTTCGAGCCCATCGGTCGTGACGTGCCGCAACACCTCCGCTTGGATGAAATTTCCGACCTTCTTGCCCGCAGCTGTTGCCTGCTTGCCCGATTGCTCGACGAATAAGCGCGCCGTCTCCTCGAAGTACTCGGCGATCTCGGGATGGCCGGTCAGCACGCCCGCGTCGTAGTCGGTGAGCCCTAGCTCCTCGTGCCACCGCGCGCGCTTGGCCTCGGGAAGCTCCGGCAGCGCCGCGCGAAGCTCTTTGATGCGCTCCTCGGTGACCGCGACCGGTGGCAGGTCTGGGTCGGGGAAGTAGCGATAGTCGTGCGCCTCCTCTTTGCCGCGCATCGAAATGGTCTTTCCTTGCCCCTCGCTCCACGTGCGGGTCTCCTGGACTACCGTCTCGCCGCTTTGCAGGACGCCTTCCTGGCGCGCGATTTCGTGCTCGATCGCTTTCTTCACGAAGCGAAACGAGTTGATGTTCTTGAGCTCGGCGCGGGTCCCAAACTCCTCCTGGCCGACCGGGCGAATCGACACGTTGGCGTCGCACCGAAATGAGCCTTCCTCGAGGTTGCCATCGTTGACGCCGATGAACATCAATACGTCGCGAAGCTTCCTGAGGTACGCCTCGGCTTCAGCAGCGCTCCGTAAATCCGGCTCGCTGACGATTTCGACCAATGGGGTGCCCCCCCGGTTGAAGTCGACGAGGGTCACCGCGCTCGAACCGGTCCCGTGAATGTTCTTCGCTGCGTCTTCCTCGACGTGGATGCGGGTGATCCCGATCCGTTTGGTCTCACCATCGACCTCGATGTCGAGATGCCCCTTCCCGTTGAGCGGCAGCTCGAATTGAGAGATCTGATACCCCTTGGGCAGGTCCGGATAGAAGTAGTTCTTCCTCGCGAAAACACTATGTGAGGCGACATCACATTCGAGCGCCAACCCCGCCTGCACCGCGAGCTCGATCGCTTTTTCGTTCGGGACTGGAAGCGCGCCGGGCAGCGCTAGACACACTGGACATGTGTGCTCATTGGGGGGCGCCCCGTACTCGGTGGGACACCCACAGAATAACTTCGTCCGCGAGCGCATTTGGGCGTGCACTTCGAGGCCGATCACCGGCTCATAAGCGGTCATGTCGGCGCGTTATAGCGCACAGCGGATGGAAGGCCACGGTGTGCAAACCCCACATACATTGGCATTTCCCTAGGGATTTGCCCATCATGGGAGAGGGTAAGAATGCCTTCAGAGTCTGGGCAAGGGGGAAAAGCACCCGAGACGTTTCGGGTCTTGGTGGTCGACGATAGTCCGTCGATTCGCCGACGTGTCGTGCAGAAGCTCGAGACGATGAGCTTCGACATCACCGAAGCGAGCTCGGGCGAAGAGGCGCTCGCGCTCACTCTCGAGCATACGTTCGACCTCGTGGTGAGTGACATCGAGATGGATGCGATCACCGGCGTCCAGCTTTGTCGGGTCTTCCGCGGCGATCCAGCCATGGCCGACATCGCCTTCGTTCTTCTAACCGCAGCCAAGGACGCCAAGACGCGCTTCTGGGGCCGCAACGCCGGCGCCGACGTCTACCTCGCAAAAGAAGACATGGATGAGAAGCTGTTGCCCGCCATCGAAAAGCTGATGGAGGGCCGCACTCCGCGGGACAGCGTTCGCCCCGAGCTCACCGGTACGCCGCTAGAGCGGGTGAGCGCCGTGCTCGACCACCATCTCTTCGACGTCGTCCTGCAGTCCGAGGTTCGCCGCTTGATGGACCACGTGCACGATCGAATCGAGTTTGGCGACAAGGTGCTGGAGCTCGCAGCCGAAGTCATCGGCTGCCCGTATCTCGTTCTTCACCTTCTTGGTCCCGGCGGGCCGACGTATTCGATTCGAGCGCGCGGGCCCTGGCCCGAAGGCAACACGACCGCAGGTTTGGCGGCGCTTGCAATTCCGGAGCGGAGCCTAGGCGCGACCCACACCACCGTCGAAACAGACCCGAAGTTCGGAACCGGCCAGAACGTGGTCGGCGGGCGCTCCCACACCTGTGAGATCCGGGTGAGGGACGAGACGCTCGGAGCGCTCCAGATCTTTGGGGGCGCCAACGTGTGCGGAGATGTCGACGTCCGTAGCGCCGAGCTCATCGCGGATGCGTTGGGCGTCCTCGTCAAGTCCCTCTTCCTGATGGAAGAGACCCAACTCCTGGCTCTGACCGACGGCCTCACGGGGCTCTACAACCGTCGCCACGCGACCAAGCGCCTCGACGAAGAGATCGCCCGCTCGCGCCGCAACAACACCGGCCTTTGCGTGGCGATGTGCGACGTCGACCATTTCAAGGCGATCAACGACGAGTTCGGGCACAGTGCCGGCGACCACGTTCTTCAGCAGATCGCCAACTCACTCACTGAATACGTCCGGCGAAACGACATCGTATCCCGATGGGGCGGTGAGGAGTTCCTGGTCATCTTCTCCGAGATCAAGCTCACCGCCGCACGCATCGTCGCCGAGCGGCTCCGCGGACGGCTGGCGAACGCCCCGCAGGTCGAAGGCGGCCCCGAGCAGATCAGCGTGAGCATTGGGCTTGCGATGCTCCGCCAAGGGACCACTGGCGACGCGCTGATTGAACAGGCCGACCAGGCGCTCTACCGTGCGAAGGCCCGAGGCCGAAACCGCGTCGAAGTCGCGGGCGAGGAACGTCGAAGCAGAACCTCGCTCGTCGCGCAGAAGCAAGCCGAGAGCAAGCGGAACCAAGCCGACACGAAGTAAGCGTCAGGCGACCGCGGCCGGACGCGTATCGATGAGCCCGCACCGGTCCTCGACCACCTGCCCCGCACTGCAAAGAACCTCTTCCTCAAACGGAGGCGCCACGAGCTGGAGCCCGATGGGAAGCCCGTCCGCGGACAGACCGCACGGTGTGCTGATTGCGGCCAGACCCGCGAGACTCGGAGGCAAAGTAAAGACGTCCGCAAGGTACATCTCGAGCGGGTCACTGGTTTTTTCGCCGAGGGCGAATGCTGGTGTCGGCGTGGTCGGTGTACACACGACGTCGCAGGTTTCGAAGGCGGCGTCGTAGTCGCGCCGGATCAGCGTCCGGACCCGCTGTGCCTTCAAATAGAAGGCATCGTAGTAGCCTGCGGACAGCGCATACGTCCCGAGCATGATGCGTCGGCGAACCTCGGGCCCAAAGCCTTCGGCCCGAGTCTTGGTGTACGTCTCGGTGAGGTCTTCTCCCGGAACACGAAGGCCGTAGCGAACCCCGTCGAATCGGGCGAGATTGCTCGACGCTTCGGCGGTTGCGATCAGATAGTAGACCGACACCGCGTGCTTGGCGTGCGGGAGCGACACGTCGACCAACGTGGCGCCCTCCTTTTCGAGCGCCTTCAACGCGTCCTCGACTCCGGCGCGAACGTCCGCGTCCTGAAGCCCGTCGAGCAGGTCCCGAACCACCCCTACCCGCAGCCCCTTCACGCCCCGGTCGCACGCAGCGAGGTACTCCCCGGTTTTGCGATCGGCCGATGTGGCGTCGCGCCGATCATGGCCTGCGACCACCTCGAGCAACTGAGACGCCTCCCGAACCGAACGCGCCATCGGCCCGATCTGATCAAGCGACGACGCAAATGCGACGAGCCCATAGCGGGAGACTCTGCCATAGGTCGGCTTGATCGCCGTGATGCCGCAAAACGCTGCGGGCTGCCGGACCGAGCCGCCCGTATCACTGCCAAGCGCCAAGGGCGCCAACCCCGCCGCGGTGGCGCAGGCCGAGCCGCCCGAAGAACCGCCCGGCGCGCGATCCAATGCCCAGGGGTTGTGCACGTTGCCAAACGCAGAGTTTTCGTTGGACGACCCCATCGCAAACTCGTCGAGGTTCGTCTTGCCGAGGATCACGGCGCCCGACGCGCGCAACGCTTCGACGACGTGCGCGTCGTACGGCGGAATGTATTCACCGAGGATCGCCGACGCACAAGTCGTGCGAACGCCTCGCGTGCAGAGGTTGTCTTTCAAGGCGATGGGCACGCCCGCCAAGGGTCCGAGCTCCTCACCTGCACGCCGCGCATGGTCGACCTGTGCCGCGGCAGCAAGCGCGCCCTCGTGATCGATGGTGAGGAAGCACGCGAGCTTCGGGTTGAGCGCTTCGGCGCGCTCGAGGTAGGCGCGCGTCACGTCGATGGCGCTCACCGCGCCAGCGGCAACCTGCTCACGAATCTCGAAAGCACTCTGCCAAGCAAAGTCGCCCATCAGTCGACCTCGAGGACGAGAGGCACCGCAAACCCGCCGGCTTCGCTCTCGGGCGCCTGCGCGAGGATCTCGGAGCGGTCGCTGCATCGCTCGGGCACGTCCGGCCGCAAGGGCGCGTCCATCGGGATCGAATGAAAGGTCGGAGCCACGCCCGAGACGTCCAGCTCGTCGAGCTCCTCCATATATCCGAGGATCGCATCCAGCTGCTTTTGCATCTGGCGCCCCTCCTCCTCGGACAGCGTCAGCCTGGCCAGCTTCGCGACGTGCAAAACCTGCTCTAGCGTGATTTTCGCGTCCGCCATGGGGCGCCGAAGGTAGCAGATCCGGTCTTTGAGGCGAGCCGACTCAGTCCGGGGTGTCGACGGGGGTTGCGGGCGGGAACCCCCGCATCTTCTCAACGAGCTGCGCCTGCGAGGTGACGCCGAGCTTGTGCATCGCGGACATCAACAAGTGCGATACACTCGAAGTAGAGAGGCCGAATCGGTAGCCGATGATCTTCCCGCTCTCGCCAAGTGACGATGCCCGGAATGAATGGCCTCGAGGCGACGCGCCGCATCACGGCCGAGGCGCCCGGGATCAAAGTGCTGTGTCTCTCGATGCACACCGACAGCCGCTTCGTGAAAGCCGCGTTCAAAAGCGGCGCGCGCGGCTACCTACTCAAGGAGTGCGCCCTCGAAGACCTCGTCGTCGCGATCCACGCCGTCGGCGCGAGCCAAATCTACGTGAGCCCGGGCCTTGCCGACACGGTGCTGGATGGCTACGGCGCCGAGAGCTCGGCCCTCGACCCGCTCACGCCGCGCGAGCGCCAGGGTGCTCCAGCTCCTCGCCGAGGGTCACCCCGCCCAGGAGATCGCGTCGCGACTGAAGGTGAGCGTCAAGACGGTCGGCACCCACCGCGAGCACCTGATGCGGAAGCTCGACACCCACAGCCTGGCCGGCCTCACGAAGTTCGCGATCCGGGAAGGCGTGACGCTCGTCGAGGAGTGACAACGCACGAGACGAGCACGATATCGGCCTCGAAGGCATTCAAGATAGGAAGCACAATCGCTCGAAAGGTCTCTCCGTATGCCGAGACCTCGTTCCGTTGACAACGCTGACGGGATCTGTCTGTCGTAACCTGTGAAAATCACCATCTTTGGGGCTACCGGCGCACTCGGTAGCGAATGTCTCACGCAGGCCCTGGTTGCGGGTCACGAGGTAACCGTACTCGTCCGCTCGGCATCGAAGCTGTCCGATGACGTGCGGGGGCGAATCGAAGTTGTCGAAGGTGACGGGCTCGATGCGGGCGACGTAGAGCGGGCACTTGGCGGGGGTACCGAGGTGATTCTGTTTGCGATTGGCGTCGACAAACATTCGCCCGAAGATCTCTGCACGAACGTGACTCGGCATATTTTGAAAGCCATGGTCGACTCGAATATCGGTCGACTCGTCTGGTGTGGCGGTGGCAGCACTCTCGTCGAGGAGGACCAAGTGACCTTCGGCGCCAGGATAGTGGAGAAGATCGGCCAGGTTTTCATGCCGCTGCGACACAACGACAAGGAACACCAGTATCAACTTCTCAAACAGCATCCAGAAATCGATTGGATCGGCGTGCGCCCTCTACAAATGCGCAAGGGACCGAAACGCGCCCAGTACCGGCTCGGTTTCAACACGTTCAACGGCTTGTCCGCGATCAGCTTCGCAGACTGCGCGCACGCCATGGTGAACATGCTCGACGACAACACCTGGCTAAATAAAGCGCCGATCATCCAATACTGACTCCGCGCCACCTCACGTCGACGTCAGGTCAACGAGCGGAAAGGGTTAGGAGGCGCCAGCCGCACAACGTTGTGAAATGACACCGGAAGCGGCGCAGACCCCAACGCGACGGGGCGAGGTCTGCGTATTCGCTCACCAAAACATGCCTTTCGATTGACGAATCGGCTCAAAACGTCTTACATTTTGCTTGAGGCGGACGTTTGCGGTGTCATTAGAACTAATCCGTTGGATAGCTAACCAACTGCGCCTCGCCCTTCTCGAAGACGGGGAGCAAGGCGAGGTGACAGGGAACATGCATGCGCTCGCTCCGCTCGGCGGAAAGGCGCCCGCGGATCTGCTTGCAGGTGTGCAGCAACTGCTCGGCGATGCCGAGGGGGTCGGGGACGCCGTCGACAGCGCGAGAGCCGGGACGCAAGCAGCGTTTACCCCGCGGCCCGGGGTCCAGGTCCTCGCGATCCCGAGCGGTGCGGGTCGCGCGGCCGTGTTGATCACCTCGCAGGAGAGTCCGCTCGCCGAAAGCATTCAAGCGAAAGCCGCCGCCGCCGACCTTGCAGCCGGCGTCTCGCATGAAGTCGCGAACGCGCTGAGCGCGATCGTCGGGTGGGCCCAAGTGGCACGCGAACGTCCCGACAAGGCTCCGCCGGCCGAAGCACTCGCCTTGATCGAGAAGAGCGCACAGGTCGCCCGCGATGCCACCCAAGACCTCTTGCGGATGGTGCGGCACACCAATCACGAACGGACGCGGACCGATCTGTCAGCGGTCATCCGCGACGTCGTTCGCCTGCTTCGCCCCGAGGCGCAAACCAAGCGCGTCAACGTGCGCGCCGAGGTCGAGGATTCCTGCTGGGTCGATGGCAAGCGATCCCAACTCTTCTCGATCGTTTGGAACCTAGCGCACAATGCTGTGCAGATGGTCCCGGCGGGCGGCGAGGTGTCGATACACACACGCGTGCGCGGGACGCTCATCGATCTCGAGGTGCGCGACAACGGACCCGGAATGTCCGAAGCACAACAGGAACATGCCTTCGAGCCGTACTACACCACGCGGTCGGAGGGCACTGGTTTGGGCTTGGCGATCGTTCGCGGCACGGTGGAGTCTCTGGGCGGCAGAATCCGCCTCCACACGTCGCCGGGCAGAGGCACTGAGTTTCGCATTCAACTGCCAGAGGCCGGAGTGAAGCGAGAGTCCGAGACGGTCCCAAAGCCTGCACGAATCAGCCGCCTCATGAAGCCCGAGCAGGCCGAGCGCGCCCATGTGCTCGTGGTCGAAGACGACGAAGGCGTGCGGGGCCTCATCGCGACGACCTTGGCGCTGAGCAGCGTCGCCTCCACCTGCGTGGGTACGGCCGCAGAGGCACTCGAATGCAAGGGGCCGTTTTCTGCAGCCCTGGTCGATTTGACCCTTCCCGACGAACGCGGCGACATCCTACTCGGACAGCTGCGGAAGAAGGGTTCGGTGACCCGCGCGGCGATCATGAGTGGTGCACCGCCTCCTGCCGATGCGGACCCGGACGGCCACCCTGAGCGGTGGCTCCGAAAGCCCTTCGACCCATCCGACCTTCTACAAACCGTGGGCGAGCTGATCGAGTCCGTCGCAGGCACCCAAAACGCGGCCAACTCCTAACCGAAGCGTTCGGCAAGCGCGCGCACGTGGAGCGGCCCCGTACCGCAACAGCCACCGATGACCGAGGCGCCTGCGTCTTCCCAGCGTTCGGCGAGGTCGGCATAGCGCTCGGCCGCGTCCCGGCTCGCAGGGCCCCACCCTAGGCCTTCGTTCTCCCTGCCGGCGTTTGCGTACACGCCGATCGGAACGCCGAGCGTCGTGATCGCATCGACGTAAGCTCCCATCTGCGACGCAGCAATACAGTTCACCAAGATGCGCTCGACCCCGGCCGATACGGCGTCCGTCGCGATCGCGCGAAGCTCGGCGGGCGACAACAGGTCGCCGAAGGGCCCGGCGGTCAAGGACAACCATGCCGGGAGGCCAGTCGCCAGGGCTTCTTCGGCTGCGACGAGCGCTTCTGCTCCGTTCGCGAACGTCTCACAAAGAAGCGCGTCGCACCCCGCGCTCGCGAGCGCCGAGGCGATCTTCCGATGCGCGGTTCGACCGGCTGCGCCGGGGCTCAAGTCCGGACGATAGCAATCCTCGATCGGCGCCATGCTCCCGAGCACCGCGCACTCTGGCGGAACAGCGTCGCGCGCAATGCGGACCGCAGCTCGAAGCGCGCCTTCCCACCCCTCCCCGAGCGCCCACGGTTGCGTTCGAAACGTATTGGCCGTGTGAAGCGTCGCACCCGCCCGCGCGTAGTCCGCATGCAGTTGTGCCAACAGATCCGGGGCCTGTGCGATCGCACTAGCGCTCCAGTCGGGCGCTTCGAGCTCTAGCCCGCGCGAGATCAGCTCGGTTCCGATCGCCCCATCGAGGATTTGCACCGCCATCGTAGGCGCAGTCTAGCAACTGACCGGACCCGGGGGAGCTGTTAGGCTTCGGCCGTGGACGCACGAACCCAAACCTCGTTCATCGCCGCACTCCTGTGCTTTGCGCTCGCGGCGAGCGTTCTCTTGCGCACCCAGCGACAACGCGACCGGTGGCTCTTCGGCATCCTGGCCACGAACACGGGGCTTTGGTACGTCAGCACCTTCATGGTGGGCGTGGTCGGCCCGGCGCCCTTCTGGGAGCGCTTCAACTTGATCTGTGGCGTCCTGCTCCCGCTGTCCGCGGTGCGTTTCTTCGGCGTCATGGTGCCTTGGGAGACCCCCCGCACCCGCTTCCTTCGCCGCGCGTCCGTAGTGGCCGCCGTGTTGCTCCTAGGCGCCATGTTGACCCCGTTCTATGATCACGCAGTCGTCGTCGGGGGCCTCCTTTTCTACGTCACGGTTTTTCTATCCTTGGCCCTCGGCTACCTCTACAGGCTCGGCTTGCAGACCGAGTCGCGGGTAGAAGGCGCGCGTCTTCGCTACATCGCGCTGGTAGGTGGCTTCGGCGGTCTTTTCACGCTGGTCGAGTACCTCCCCTACGCCGGCCTCGACATCCCCCCTGTCGGCACGATCCTGATCCTCGTTTTCCTCTACGCACTCTCGCAATCGATCACCCACTACCGCCTGATCGACCTCTACGAGCTGGCCGGCCGCTTGGGCGTGTTGACCGCGCTCGCATTCGTCCTGGCCTTCATCCTCTGGTTGATGCGCCTCGTCTCCGGGGAGCAGCTCTTCCTCCATGTCGTCGTATCGGCTTTCGTCGTCCTCATCCTCTTCGATCCGGTTCGAACCAAAGTGCAGGAGTGGATCTCCCAGGTCTTCTTCCATGAACGCTTCGAGCTGGAGCGGACGATCCACGCCCTTCGCCGCTCGGTCGCGCACATCCTCGACATCGACGAGCTCGGCGAGGTCTTGCTGGACGGGCTCGATGAGTCCCCGCGGTTCACCCAAGGCGCCCTCTACCTGCTCGGCCCCGATGCTCGCGTGTTCATTCTGAAGAACCACTTCGGCCGCAAAACCGCGGAGCGCGTCGAGATGGCGCCGGCGCGACCCCTGCTCGACCGTTTGTCGAAAACCGGCACGGCGGTGCTCGAGAACGCGGAACGCGAGCTCGAAGAGCGAAGGCTCTTAGGGGATGACCGGGAAGCGGAAACGGCACACGACATCGCGGTCACCATGCGCGCGCTGCAAGCCTCGGTGTGCCTCGGCCTTCGCGGCGAGTCGGGACATCTCTACGGCTTTCTCGCCCTCCGAGACGATCGCCTACGGGACGCCTTCTCGAGAGAGGAGGTGCAACTCCTCGCCGGCTTGGCCACTCAGGTCGCCGTCACGGTCGAGAACTCCCAGCTCTACCAGCAGATGAAGGAAAAGGACCGGCTTGCAGCGCTCGGTGAAATGGCCGCCGGCTTGGCCCACGAAATCCGAAACCCACTCGGCTCGATCAAGGCCAGCGCGCAGTACCTCTCCGAAACCTCCGAACAACCGGAGGAGCGAAGCGAGTTCCTCGAGATCATCGTCGACGAGGTCGACCGCTTGAACCGAGTCGTCAGCTCGTTCTTGGACTACGCACGCCCACCGCATACCGATCCCGAGCCGATCCACGTGAACTCCGCGGTTCAGTTGACGCTTCAATTCCTCCGGCCGGAATGCGATTCGGCCGACGTCGCGTTGCACGTCACGATGGATCCGGACCTGCCGAAGGTCCGCATCGACATCGAGCACCTCCGGCAGGTCTTGATCAACCTCGTTCAGAATGCGGTGCAAGCCATGACGACCGGCGGCGAGATCTATGTCGAGACGCGCGTCCAGGACCGCTTCCGCATCGGTGGGGGATCTCGGCGCTGGGCTCAGGTCACCGTGCGAGACACCGGACCGGGCATCGCACCCGGCCTCCTCGCCAACCTGTTCGTACCATTCGTCACGACGAAGCAGCAGGGCACGGGGCTCGGTCTTGCGATTTCACAACGCATCGTGTCCGAGGCGGGCGGCCGCATCGACGTCCGCAGCCGCCAAAGCTTTGGCACCACCTTCGTCGTCTTGCTACCGGCCGAGCCCGACGTGGCGCTAGATGGCTTCGAGGCCGAACGGCAGCCGGATCAGTCGTCGGAGCCCGAGGGACCGCCGGGGCGTCTCGAACCTGCCGAGCCCTGATCGATCGACACGATTCGCATCCGAAGCCGATAGAGGCGGAGGTCGCGCCGGTCGAAACTGTCTTCGGGCAAATCGTTGTCGCGGAACAGGCGGCGGTATGCGTCGGTGGGAGTGGCTGCTGCCTGCGTGGCCCCGGGGAGAAGATAGCGCCAGCGAGCGGGCTGCTCGTAGGCAACCCCGTGCTGTGACTTCACGAGCGCGTCCATGAGCGACAACGCCCCCCGGTCGAACGTGCCGTCGTCGAACAAGAGCGCCACTTGGACGTCGAGCTGATCGAGGCGCTCCCCGAGCGGCCCTCCCATCGTCTCGCTTCGCTCCTCCCACCGTTGGCGCGCCGCAAGCGACGCCGTGATCAGGGCATCGGCGATCGATTGAGCGCGGGCCGAGCGCCAGAGCCGCGGACCACTCCCCCCAGTCAAGAGCACCAATACCTCGACCACTTGTGGCCTCGTGAGCTCTTCGGGAAATGCATCGAGGGGCGGAGGTGCGCTCCCTTCGAGAATGCCGCGCGCCACTCGAGCAAGCACGCGATCGGAAAGCACCACCGGCCACTCGGTGTCGTCGACGACGTACAGAAGCCCGTCAGAGGTGAGCGCTTCTCCTCGAAAACCCCGCACGACGCCGCCGGAAGCAAACCGATCCACCAACGGAAGCTCCGCGCCTGCGTGTGCCTCCGGGGAGAACGCGGCCCACAAGCCCCGAAGCTTCGCGTTCCGCAACGCCTCGCGAAGGCGATCTGGATCATTGCCGTGAACGGCCTCTTTCACCTCGGGGTGCGCGTCGAGTGAATCCCACGGCAGTCCCCGCGGCGGTGGCGCCAAAGCGACGACATCGGTCCATGGCAACAGTGCCGCCGGAACCGAAGGGCGGCTCAGACGCCAAACCACCACGGCCCCGAGCACGCCTACGATCAGCAACAACCAGGTCCGCTTTGCCATGCCGGTACCCTCTATCGTAAGAAGCGGCATGCCCCAAGGCCCGAAGCTCCGTGCCCACCCGATGGTGAGCCCGTTCCACGTGATCTTGGTGGAGCCGGAGATCCCGCCCAACACCGGAGCGATCGCCCGCACCTGCGGAGCGACCCAGTCGCCGTTGCACCTGGTGGGGCCGCTCGGCTTCCGCATCGACGAGCAGGCGGTGCGCCGCGCGGGCCTCGACTACTGGGACCTGGTCGAAATTCACCAGCACGAATCGTTCGAGTCCTTCGAAGAATCAGAGCCACAGCGGCGAATTCATTTCTTTTCTGCGGGAGCCTCGAGATCGTACCTCGAAGCTGCTTTCGAGCCCGGCGACGCGCTCGTATTCGGTAGGGAGTCGATCGGGCTTCCCCCAGAGCTGCTCCAGGACCGGCAAAACGTCTGGGCCATACCCACCATCGGAGCCGTCAGGAGCCTCAATCTAAGCAACGCGGTCGCCATCGTATTGTACGAGGCATTGCGTCAAAATCGGGCGTTTGAGGACACCTTTCTGGGCTAGCGACCCCTCCCATGAATACATCTTGGTGGGGTCCGTCCGAGGGACATGGCCAATTCACGCGCGATGTCTCTTCTCCCTTTGGTGCTGCTCCTCGCGGGCTGCCCGGTCTACGGCCCGCGGCCCGTGGAGCGCGAAGTCGAGCTCTCCTGTCAGAGTGACTTCGATTGTCCCGTGGACACGTTCTGCGATCCGGAGACGAACAGCTGTGTCTCCTACGATTTTGGGACCTGCCTCACCAACGGCGATTGCCCCGTCGGGAGCTACTGTGATCTTACCGACGGCGGTTGCTACATCCCCGCGATCGCCGAGTGCACCGCGGACCGTGACTGCATGTCCGGTTTCGAGTGCGACTTTCGAGACAGCTGCCGGCCCGAAACCGAAGGCACCTGCTTGGCCGACGGCGACTGCCTCACCAGTGAGCAGCTCTGCGTCGAAAACGCGTGCACCCCGATCACCGAGACCTGCCAGTTCGATTTCCAATGCTCGGCTGGGTTCACCTGCACCAACAATCGCTGTCGGCTCCTCTGCGGCCCGGAAACCAACTGCCCGACCGGCACCGCCTGCGAGGAGAGCCTCTGTCAGCCGATCATCGGGGAGTGCATCGACAGCAGTGAGTGCCCTGACCTCCGGACCAACTGTGTCGAGGGGACCTGCCTCCGGCGCTGCGACGAGGGCTGTGATTCTGCCATCGAAGTCTGCGACGACCAGGGCTTCTGCCGAGCGCGCACCAGTCCCGACCCCGAGGCGCCTTCACCCTTCTGCCGCACCGATGCGGATTGCGACGGCACCCTTTGCGTGGAGGGAATGTGCCGCACCGAATGCGACATCACCGCGCCTGAGCCGGACGTGATCTGCGCCTCGTACGACGGCCAGGTACCGCTCTGCGGACCAGACAACCTCTGCTACGCCGAAAGTGAGATGCAAAGCGACTGCCGCGTGCAAAGCGACTGCCCCGATGGTGAGGACTGCGTCGACGGCAAGTGCCGCTAGTCCATTTGATAGCGTAGTCGCCGGACGTCCCTCAGGACCCCGTCGATCGGATGCGCGGGCTCGTACCCCAACTCGGTGCGGGCCCGCGAATCATCGACCATGCAGACGTAGCGCAGGTGGTCGAGCTCCTGGGACGGAAAACCACTGAGCCGCAGCTTCCAGAGCTGGTCGAGGGCAACCTTCGCGAGTGGCGACGGGACCAGGCGAGGCCGGCCACCGACTTTGCGAACCAGGTGGGAGAGCGGCATCTCGCCCGGACCGCGAATATTGAAGATGCCGCGCACACCGGGACGAAGCGCGAGCTGAATCGCGCGCACGACGTCTTTTTCGTGCACGACCTGCATCATGGGGTCGAAGCCCATCACCATGATCGGGCGCTCGAGCCGCAGGTAGTTGCTGGCCGCGTTGTGAACCCGGCCCACGATGTGGCAGGGGCGAAGCACGACGGTCTCGGTGTTTGGATGCTTCCAAAAAAAGCTCTGGGCCAGCATGTCGAGCTCGACCAGGTCGCGCATCCCACCGAAGTGCTGAGCGCCGAGGAGGGGTGCATCCTCGGTGAGGAACTGCGGGTTGTTGGGCTGTGGGCCATACACGTTGGCCCCCGAGAGCACCACCAGCTTCGGGACTTCGTACTGCGACATGTAGTCGAGCAGCTTTTGGAAGGCGACGATGTTCCAGGAGTGCCGCTCGCGCTCGCTCCGCCTGGGGTCGTGGAGGACACCGAGGTGCACGACCGCGCGGATGTTCCGGCCGCGGAAGATGTCTTTCATCTTCTTGCGCCGCATGTCGACCTGGTGATGGACGATGTCTTTGGGGCGATCGGAGAACGGACGCCGGTCTACCCCCACGACCCGATCGGTGCGGTGGAGCTCCCGCGCGACGAGCTTGCCGAGGCGCCCGCAGATGCCGGTGACCAACACCGCGCCATCGGTAGACGGCGTGGGGCGCTTGCCCGTCGTCGGCCCTGGCTGCCTGGGTTGAGCGGCTTGCTCAACTTGCTCGACTTGCTCGACTTGTTTTTTGGGCCGGTTCACGTGCCCGAACACGCCACGAGCCACCGGCGCCCTCGCGGACGGACGTTCCCGGGCAGGCTCACGCCCCCGGCGCGCGCTCGGCTTGTGACGGTTTGTAGTCTGAGGATTGGGCATCAGTGGAATCTCAATTAAATGAACACACCCTTACGTTCGCGGAGGCCCCGGTTCACCATGCTCTGAATGGTGCTCTTCACGAGCCAGACTTTTTCCTCGATCGCCGAGTCGTCGTCGTCCGGGTCTCCGCTGAACCGGAAGGGATCTCCGAAGTAGAGACGGTACTTGGTGGGGAGCGGCGCGATCATTCCGAAGAACACCTGCGGCATCACCGGAAATGCGGGCATTTTCAGCAAGCGCGCGAGGGGCTTGAAATCCGCGATCGAAGGATACTGTTCCTCGCCGCCGATGACGGCGACAGGGACGATCGGCGTGCCGGTCTCGAGCGCCAGCCGCACGAACCCGAGGCCGAAATCGGTCAGCTGGTAACGCTGGTCAAAAGTCTTGCTGATGCCGCGAGCGCCCTCGGGGAAGACGATGAGGCTCTCTTCCTGCCGGAGCAGGCGTCGGGCGTTCTCCGGGGAGCCGACGACCTGGCCGAGCTTCGGGTACAGGGTTGAAATGAAGGGCAGCTCGGCGGTCCAAGTTTCGACCATGCTGCGAGGGAAGCGAGGTGGGTTGGCGTCGAGCATGAGGGCGCTGGCGATCATCACGGCGTCGATGGGCAGCTGGCCCGAGTGATTCGCCACGATGAGCACCCTTCCCTCGGGGACGCGGTCGATCCCGAAGACCTGCGTTCGGAAGTAACGGCGGTGCAGCAGGGCCGCCATCGCGAGGGCGTAGCGGCTCGTCTCGGGGTCGAAGCCGAACGGGTCGTGGCCGACCTCGTTGAGGTACGTCTTGATGCCGGCGATGCGCGCGTCGATGTCTTGACCGACCACCTCTTCGGCAATTCGGACGACCCGGTCGCCGACCGATCGGATCGCCTGCCGCAAGGGGGACTCCCCCAACAACCGCGCCCGGCGCCAGCCGGCGAATGGAACGATCGAGCCCCCCTGCCCCATGAAGCCATCGTGGAGACAGAAGCCGCGGGCGTCAATTAGAAACGGCCCAACGTCCTCGCAATAGGTGACTTCACGGAACGCGCTGGACGGGTCATGCTCCACACATGAGCAACGGGTTCGATATCAGTCGTATCGGTGGGCCGGACGGGATACGCACGTTGGAAGAGATCGTGCGCCGCGCTGGGGACGCCGCGTTGAAACATTTTCAACGAGGAGTCGTCCCGGAGAAGAAGCCAGACCGGAGCCCTGTCACCGTTGCCGACCGAGAGGCGGAGCAGATCATTCGCGACCACGTGCTCTCGGCCTATCCAGACGCTGGTTTCTTCGGCGAAGAAACCGGCACCTATGGTAGCGACGCCGGCATCCGGTTCATCGTTGATCCCATCGATGGAACACGCGCCTTCGTGCGCGGTTGGTCGACTTGGTCGGTACTCTTGGGAATCGAAGCGGAAGGTGTTCCGGTGGTCGGATTCGCGTTCATGCCTGCGGCGGGGGATCTATTCGCCGCCGTCCAAGGCCGCGGCACGACGCACAACGGGAAGCCGGTTCGCGTCTCCACGGTTGGGCCCCTGGCCGACGCGACCGTGACTCACGGCGGCCTGCAGCAGTTCACTCAGGCTGGGGTCGGAGACGCTCTCATTCGGTTGGCGGGTGCCTGTGACATCGCCAGGGGGTGCCCCGACTTCGACGGCTACCGGCAGATCCTGCTCGGCCGCTCCGACGCCATGGTCGACCCGGGGGTTCAGCCCTATGATATCTGCGCGCCCGCGGTCTTGATCCGCGAGGCGGGCGGGATGCTGACCTCCTTCCGCGGCGACGAGACGATTTACGCGGGCGGTGCCATCGCGAGCAACGGCGTCATCCATGACGAGTTGGTCGCAGCTCTGTCGGCAACTCCTTACCAATAATCGAGCAAACCGGGCGATCGACGTAACGGCTTGCTTTCGGGCACGTCTTGCGGAAGGTTCATCCGCTCGAACCTCAGGAGAGAAGTATGACGAAACCAGTACGGCGAGCAGGTGTGATCGGAGCGGGCGTCATGGGCAGCGGCATCATGGCGCACTTTGCAAACGCCGGAGTCGACGTGGTGATGCTCGACATCGTGCCCCCGGGGCTCAGCGATGACGAGAAGAAGAATCCTGCCAAGCGCAATCAGTTCTCCGCCGGAGGCCTGAAGGGTGCGCTCAAGGCAAAGCCCGCGGCCTTCTTCCATCCGAACTACGCCAAGCGCGTCACGATCGGCAACCTCGAGGACGACATCGAGCTCCTCAAGGGCTGCGACCTCGTGATCGAGGCGATCATCGAGAACATCGACATCAAACGGAGCCTTTTCGAGAAGCTGGAGAACACGCTCGACGAGGGGACCGTGGTGGCGTCGAACACCTCCGGGCTTCGGATCGCCGACATGCTCCAAGGGCGTGGCGATTCGTTCCGCAAGAACTTCCTGGTGATGCACTTCTTCAACCCTGTCCGATACATGAAGCTCCTCGAGCTCGTCGCTGGCGAGGAGACTGACCCGGCCACGATGGAGCGCATGAAGGTCTTCGGCGAGGATCAGCTCGGGAAGGGCATCGTCATCGGCAAGGACACGCCGAACTTCGTGGGCAACCGCATCGGTTGCTACTCACTAGCGGTCGTCATGAGCGAGATGCTCGACACCGGGCTGACGCCGGAGGACGTGGATGCGATCACCGGGCCGCCGATGGGCCATCCGAAGAGCGCGAGCTACCGCACCGCGGACATGGTCGGTCTCGACACCTTCAAGCACGTCTTGGACAACTGCTACGACACTCTCGTCGACGACCCGAAGCGGGACGCCTTCAAGCCACCCGAGTTCATGAACGCAATGGTCGAGCGGAAGTTTCTCGGCAACAAGACGCGGGGCGGCTTCTACAAGCGCACCAAGGAGGGCATCCAGACCTTCGATCCGGTCAAGCTCGAGTACCGCACGAAGGCCGGCGACGCCGACATCAAGAAGTTCTGTAAGGGCCTCAAGGGCGCACCGGCCGACCGCGTGAAGGCTTTGGTTGAAAACGACGGCCCCGCGGGCAAGTTCGCCTGGGCGGTCCTGTCTCGCACCCTCGCCTACTCGGCTAACCAGATCGGCGAGATCGCGGACGAGATCGAAGCCATCGATGACGCCATGAAGTGGGGCTACAACTGGGATCTCGGGCCGTTCGAAACCTGGGACGCCATCGGCATCAAGGCCGCCTATGAGCGGATGAAAGCGGACGGGCTTTCGCTGCCGGCCTCCATCGACAAGATGGTCGAGTCCGGCGCCGAAAGCTTCTACACCGACGACGGCCAAGTCTTCAATCTCGTCAAGGGCAAGTACGAGGCGCGTGACATCGACCCGCGCAACGCCAGCTTGACGATCATGCGACGAGGTGACGCGGCGGTGTTCAGCAACCGCGGCACCGAGGCTTGGGATCTCGGCGACGGGGTTCTCGGGCTCACCTTCACCACCAAGGCCAACAGCATCGACGACACGGTCGTCGAAGGGATTACCCAGGCGGTGGATATCGCTGAGCGCGATTTCCGCGGAATGGTGATCTACAACGAAGGCGATCACTTCTGTGTCGGCGCGAACCTCTTTGCGGTCGTCATGGCGGCGCAGCAAAAGGCCTGGGACCAACTTCGCGGCACGATCGACGGACTGCAGGGCGGCCTGCAGCGAATGAAGTATTCGACCATCCCCGTGGTGGCGGCTCCCTTTGGAATGACGGTCGGCGGCGGCTTCGAGGTGTGCATGGGCGCAGACGCCGTCCAGGCGGCTTCCGAAACCTATGTCGGCCTGGTCGAGGTAGGCGTCGGCCTTCTGCCGGGTGGCGCGGGCAACATGAACATGCTCTGGCGTGCGCTCGAGGGGATTCCCGCCGACACCGATGTCGACACCCTCCCCTTCGTTTCGCGCACCTTCCAGAACATCGCGATGGCGCGGGTCGCCACCGGCGCGGGTGAGGCGCGGGAGTTCGGCTACTTCCGCAAGAGTGACGGCATCTCGTTCGACCAAGCGCGGCTGCTGACTGAAGCCAAGGGCCGCGCGATCGGCATGGCGGAGGCCGGCTACCACCCGCCGCCCCGTCGCTCGTACCGGTTGCCGGGCGAAAGCGGCATCGCCACGCTCGACATGATGATCGACTCGTTGGTCGCAGGCGGCTACGCGAGCGAGCACGATGCGCTGATCGCCCGCAAGGTCGCAACCGTGCTTTGCGGTGGCCCGTCGGGCAACGCCCACGAGGTGACCGAGGAGCAGATGCTCGAGCTCGAGCGCGAGGCGTTCATCAGCCTGTGCGGTGAACCCAAGAGCCAAGAGCGCATGCAGCACATGCTCACCACCAACAAGCCTTTGAGAAACTAGGCCAACCCGGAACGCACGAGCCAACAGGAAATCAGGAGTAGAGACATGGGTAAGATTGTCGTCGTAGATGCGGTTCGAAGCGCGGTTGGGCGCGCGAAGAAGGGGTCTTTGGCCAACCGGCGTCCGGATGAGCTCGCTGGCGAGGTCATTCGGGCTTTGATGGCACGCAATCCTGAGGTGGATCCGGCGACGGTCGAGGACCTCGTGCTCGGATGTGCGTTCCCTGAGGGTGAACAGGGCATGAACGTCGCCCGCATGGTTGGCCGCCTCGGGGGCTTACCCGAAGAGTCTTCGGGGATGACGATCAATCGCTTCTGCTCGAGCGGGCTTCAGGCGATCGCGCTGGCCGCAGGGTCGGTCAAGGCGGGCTTCGACGATGTCGTCATCGCAGGCGGCATGGAGTCGATGACCATGGTCCCGATGACCGGCAACAAGCCGAGCGCGTCGCCCGAGGTCATGGAGAAGTATCCGTCGACCTACACACCGATGGGAATCACCGCGGAAAACGTCGCCAACCGCTTCAACATCAGCCGTGAGGCGCAAGACGAGTTCGCCGCGCGAAGCCACGAGCGTGCGCTTGCGGCCATCGAGAAAGGCGCCTTCGTCGATGAGATCGTGCCGGTCCACGGTGTGAAGTTCGACGCCAAGGGCGAGCGTCAAATGTTCGAGTTCAAGGTCGACGAAATGCCCCGCCCGGGCACCACCGTCGAGGCCCTTTCGAAGCTCCGCCCGGTGTTCGCCGCAAAGGGGAGTGTCACCGCTGGTAACTCTTCGCCTCTTTCGGACGGCGCGGCCGCAGCCATCGTCATGAAGAAGAAGCGGGCTGAAGAGCTCGGCATCAAGCCCATGGCGGTCTTCAAGTCATTCGTCACAGTCGGCGTCGACCCGTCGATCATGGGAATCGGCCCCCTCCCGGCCGTCCAGAAGCTGCTCGCCAAGAACGACCTCACGATCGACGACATCGACGTCTTCGAGGTCAACGAGGCCTTCGCCAGCCAAGCCGTCTACGTCCAACAACAGCTCGGCATCCCCGACGACAAGCTCAACGTCAACGGCGGCGCCATCGCCCTAGGCCACCCCCTCGGCTGCACCGGTGCCAAACTGACGGCCACGGCCCTCCAAGAGCTCAAACGCCGAGGCGGCAAACGAGCCGTAGTCACCATGTGCATCGGCGGCGGCATGGGCGCCGCCGGCCTCTTCGAAGCCCTCGACTAGGGGACACGCTCCACCCTCGCAAGCCGCCTACTTTCGGCGACTTACGACCCACACCGCGAAAACCCAAACCGGCGCGCACTTGTCTCGGGTTTTCGCGGTTTGGTGTGCAACCAGCTGGAACTAGTAAATTTTCTGAGGTAGAGCGTGTCCCCTACCAGCTGCCCGTGTTTTCCATTGAGGCCCAGGGCTCTTTCGGTTCGAGTGCGTCGCCCTTTTGCAGGAGCTCGACCGAGATGCCATCCGGGGAACGGACGAACGCCATTCTTCCGTCACGAGGGGGTCGGTTGATCGTGACGCCGGCGTCCATGAGGTCCCGGCACAGTTTGTAGATGTCTCTCGTTTCGAAGGCGAGGTGGCCGAAGTTGCGGCCGCCGGTGTACTCCTCGGCATCCCAGTTGTAGGTAAGCTCGATCTGGGGCGAGTCCTCGCTGATGGCGCGACCCTTGTCCTCGGGCGCAGCCAAGAAGACGAGCGTGAACCGCCCGGCCGCGCTCTCACGCCGCCGCTGCTCGACCAGCCCGAGCTTGTTACAGAAAAAGTCGAGCGACGCATCCAGGTCGCTCACACGGATCATAGTGTGGAGATAGCGCATCAGACGCCGAACTATACCACCACTCCGGCCTCCAAACCGCGAACCGCTGACACCGTACGCCTTCGGCAGGCGGCAGCGCGAGCCGAAGGCGAAGCCCGGCGCGAATGCGCCGCCAAGCCCAAGCAAAGCGCGGGGCGCGGC
>Ga0209456_10000262_pt1 | contig 29444 bp, 30 predicted proteins | sample COG_11_FD_184755 | JGI IMG/M metagenome (GOLD analysis project Ga0209456, IMG submission 184755) | Pelagic marine sediment microbial communities from the LTER site Helgoland, North Sea, for post-phytoplankton bloom and carbon turnover... | ecosystem: Environmental > Aquatic > Marine > Neritic...
CGAGACGAACCCATTGAAGAGCGCCTCGATGTCGGTCTCGGGGCCTTCCCGCGTCGACTCGCAGTCTTGGGGCTGAATGAGGAATTGGACGTAGTCGGGCTGCTCGGTGCCCAGTGGCACGTCGACTCGGCCTCGAATGGAGCACCAGGGTATGCTCCTGCACATGTAATGTGGGTCATTTTCCTACACAAATTACGGGAAAAACGACTCACGAGACCATTGCAATTGGCAGAGCAAGATCGTACTCAGGGTGCCCCGCACGGCAACTCAAGCGCCACGGCGTGGCGGAGCGAGATTCTGGCTGAGCCCTCATCACGAAAGGGCTGAGCTCGGCCCCTAAAAAGGCGGGGCCCCAATGAGGCCCCGTCGCCCGTTTTCCTGCATCGGGCCCTGCAGGATCGACGGCTTGCGCTGGAGCGACGCTGGCTGGAGGATCCATGCATGGCTGAGCCGATCATCGATGCTTGGATCCAACATCCTAGCGGGTCGTTCATCGGCCATGACATGTTCGCTTCCCTGCGACGCTGGATGAAGCTCGAGGTGATTCCAGATGAAATCCCCGTCGAGCTCACGTTGGCCGCCCTCGACGCCGCGGGTGTGGACAAAGCGCTGACGTCAGCCTGGTGGGGTCCAAATGGGCCACTGCTTTCGAACGACGAGGTCGCCAGCACGGTGAGCGTGCACCCCGACCGTTTTGGCGGCATTGGCTCGGTGAATCTGCATCGCCCCATGGACGCCGTGCGCGAGCTTCGGCGTTGCGTGAAAGAGCTCGGCTTCGTCGGCGTACGCCAACTGCCTTGGCTCTGGGGTCTCCCTCCCAACGATCGTCGCTACTACCCAATCTACGCCGAATGCGTCGAGCTCGGCGTTCCGTTTTGCCTTCAGGTCGGACACGCAGGTCCGCTTCGCCCGAGCGACCCCGGGCGCCCCATTCCCTACCTCGACGAGGTCGCATGCGAGTTTCCGGAGCTGCGCATCGTCGGCGGACACATCGGTTACCCCTGGACCGAGGAGATGATCTCACTCGCGACAAAGTACGAAAACGTCTACATCGACACTTCCGCGTACACGCCGGAGCGATATCCAGACGCACTCGTCACGTTCATGAAAGGCCCCGGCCGCAGCAAGGTCCTCTTTGGCAGTAACTTTCCGATGATTCAGCCCGCCAAGTGCGTGGCCCAGCTCGACATGCTTGGCCTTTCCGACGAAGCGCGAAGGCTGTTTCTTTACGAGAACGCAAAGAAGGTATTCCGGCTGGAAAGCTGACGAGAACGCGGTCAGCTCGCAGGAGGCCATGGTGCATTGGGGATTGCTCGCGCGAGCAGGCGCGCCTAGAACCGAGCCATGAGCCGGGGCACGGGCTTGCAGAAGTTTGCCGACGGGGTGTGGATCGCAAACACCCCGCATAAATTCCTCGGTTGGGAGCTCGGCACTCGCATGACCGTGCTCCGATTGGGAGACGGCTCCCTGGTCATTCACTCTCCGATCGCGCTCGACGATGCGCTGAAGAGCGAAATCGAGGCGATCGGCCCGGTCGGCCACATCGTTGCGCCGAACTTATTTCATCATCTTTACGCAGGAAACGCCGCCAAAGCGTTCCCGGAAGCCAAGGTGCATGGCGCGCCTGGGCTTCAGAAGAAGCGGCCCGACCTTCGATTGGATGCAGTCCTCGGGACGCAAAGCGAACCAACTTGGCGCGATGAGCTCGAAACGCTCGCCATCGAAGGCACGATGCTCGAGGAAACCGTCTTCTGGCACAGGCCGAGCGGCACGCTGGTGTGCGCAGACCTCATCGAGAACTTCGAAACCGCCGACGATTGGTGGACTCGCCTCTATCTGAAAGCCAGCGGAATTCACGGAAAGGTCGGCCTGAGTCGCATGCTGCGGCTCGTGTTCCGCGATCGAAAGAAGGCCCGTCGCAGCATCGACCAGGTGCTCCGCTGGGACTTCGACCGAATCGTCCTGGCTCATGGAGAACCGATCGGGGCCCGCGGGGTTGACGCACTGCGCGAGACCTATGCTTGGCTTCGAGGCTAGCGGTTCGGGAGCGAAACCAGGTAAACATATCTGCCCACGCCATCATTGATCACTTACTCGGGTCGGGGTAGAACCCCTAGGGATTTCATGAGTACAAAAGCAAAGCTCGACTACGACAACACGAGCTACGAAATGCCGATCGTCGAAGGCTCCTACGCCGAACGTGCGATCGACATTCGGAGCCTACGCAAGGACACCGGCCTGATTACCCTGGACTCGGGGTTCATGAACACCGGGGCGACCGAAAGCAAGATCACCTTCATCAATGGTGAAGAGGGAATCCTGCTCTATCGCGGATACCCGATCGAACAGCTCGCCGAAGAGTCGAGCTTCGTGGAAACGAGCTACCTGCTCATCTACGGGGAGCTTCCAACGAAAAGGCAGCTCGCCGTATTCTCGAATCTACTCACGTACCACAGCATGTTGCACGAAGACATGCGCCACTTTTTCGATGGCTTTCCCTCGCGCGCCCATCCGATGGCGATCCTGTCCTCCATGGTCAGCGCGCTTTCGGCGTACTACCCGGACAGTATCGAGCCCGACTCTCACAACATCACGCACATTGCGCGTCTCCTCTCGAAGCTACGGACGATTGCAGCCTTTAGCTATCAGAAGAGGTTGGGCCGTCCGATCACCTATCCGAAGAACAGCCTCGATTACTGCGGGAACTTCCTCTACATGATGTTTTCGCATCCGGCAGAGCCGACCTATGTGCCCGATCCAGAGCTGGTGAAGGCGCTCAACGTCCTGATGATCCTGCATGCAGATCACGAGCAGAACTGTTCGACATCGACCGTCCGACTGGTTGGGTCGAGCCAGGCAAATCTATACGCGGCCATCAGCGCAGGCGTCTCGGCGCTCTGGGGGCCGCTGCATGGCGGCGCGAACCAAGCCGTCATCGAGATGCTCAGAGAAATTCGCGACGAAGGTGGTGACCCGAGCGCCTTCATGGAGCAGGTGAAGAAGCGCGAGCGCAGGCTCATGGGCTTCGGCCACCGCGTCTACAAGAACTTCGATCCCCGGGCGACGATCCTCAAGAAGTACGGAGACCGTCTCTTGGGCCACCTCAAAATCGAAGACGAGCTTTTCGACATTGCGCGGCAGCTCGAAGAGGTCGCCCTCCACGACGATTACTTCATCGAGCGCAAGCTCTACCCCAACGTCGACTTCTACAGCGGCATCATCTACCGCGCGATGGGCATCCCTACAGAGATGTTCACGGTGCTCTTCGCTCTGGGCCGTATTCCAGGCTGGATCGCCCACTGGAAAGAGATGATGGAAGACCCGGACGTACGCATCGGGCGCCCGCGCCAGATCTACACCGGGGCAACCAGGCGAGAGTACGCCGGCATCGACGCCCGCTAGGGGGCGTCGCCGTTCCCAGGTTGAGGCACTATAGTCAGCCAAGACCGGCGGAGGCGGGCATGCGAGCGCTTCTCTTCGACCTCGACGGCGTGCTGTACCAGGGCGATCGCGCCATCGACGGCGCGATTGAAACGCTGCAATGGTGTGAGCAGCGGCGCATTCCGCATCTGTTTGTGACCAATACCAGCTCGAAGCCGCGGCGGGCTTTGGTCGAGCGGCTCTCGGCCATGGGCTTGCGGGTCTCGGCGGACCAGATTTTTGCGCCTCCCGTTGCAGCACGGGACTACCTCGCTGCGCGCGACGCGACACCGATGGCGCTCTTCGTTCGCGAGGCGACCCGTGACGACTTCGAAGGACTCGAAGCCCTCGATGACGCAGCCGAGGAAGGTGCAGGAAGCGTCGTGATCGGCGACATAGGTGAGGCATGGAACTTTGGAACGCTCAACCGCGCCTTTCGTCTGCTGATGGCCGAGCCACGACCCGTTCTGATCGCGTTGGGCATGTCGAGATACGCGCAGGGCAAAGACGGTCTGGTCCTCGATGTCGCACCGTTCATCAAAGCACTGGAGCACGCGGCGGGATGCGAAGCCGTCGTGATGGGAAAACCCGCGAACGAATTCTTCGAAGCTGCGCTTCGGAAGCTCGGCACTGCCGCCGCGGAGACCGCGATGATCGGCGATGACATTCTCGGCGATGTCGGTGGGGCCCAGGCTGCCGGGCTTGCCGGCGTGCTCGTTCGGACGGGAAAATTTCGCCCTGCGGACCTCGGTGGAGTCGTGAAACCCGATGCAATTCTGGATTCGGTAGCCGACTTGCCTCGATGGTGGGAGACTCGAGGTTCCTGATGGGCGAACGGTTCAACGCGGGTTTGAAAGCACACGAGCTGCCACGAGCAACTCTGGTCGATTTGTGGCACCGGACGGCGCACGCCCACGAGAACCTCTACGAAACCTGGTTCGCCGCCGTTGCCGACAAGTACGGGGAGAATGCCGCCAACGCCGTGGCCCTCCGAGGATGGCCGCTCAAAGAGACAGGCGCCACGCCAAGGGAGCTCTTCTTCGATGATCTGAGATTCATCGTCGCGGCAACCGAGCTCAAACCCGAGATGCTGACCGTCGCAAAACGCGACCAGGCCGAAACGCCGCGAGAGCTCTCAGTCGACCGTTCTTGGTTCCAGCTATTCGTCTCCTCTGCGCGCTTATTGGGAGGCCAAGCAAAGTCGCCGCGAGGGAAGCCGGCCTGGGTGGGAAGCCCGGGAAGGCTCCGCGGCCTCGCGCGCGGCAAGGGAATCGAGCTCGGGTTCGCCGTGCTCTTGAAGGCTTGGCAAGCTTCCCAGGGCACGCGCGTCTCGGAAATCGATATCGAAGCCTTCGAGCAGAAAGTGTCGACCGTCTACGACGAAAAGACGCTCGCGCTCTTGTGGAACTACGCAGCCATTGCGTACATGCTGGGCACCGACCGCTGGTACACCGGCATCCGGGAGCGCCACGGAGACGACGAAGCCCAGGAGCTCGAAAAGGACGTGTGGATCGATCGCGGCGCCGCCGAGCACGATCTGCGCATCGGGCAGGCAGCGATGGGCGTAACCGGTGACGACATCGAAAGCCTGCTACGTGCCTTTCAGTTCGCCCCCGGCGAGGTTGGTATTCTCGACGTCGAGTTCGAGCTGATCGACGAAAACCATGGGATCATGACTCATCACGCATGCCCGGCGCTGGATCGCTTCGAGCACTTCGACGATGTCAGGCTCAAGCATTGTTGCGACATCTGCATTGCCGGTATGCCGATCTCTGGCGAAATGCTCAACCAAAAGATCGAGTGCAAGCCGCTGAAGCTACCGCCGCGCCGGGACGCCAACGATATCGCATGTCGCTGGGAGTACCGGCTTCGCGATCAGTCCTGAACGGCGAACAAAGAAAATTTGCCGCGGTACCGCCGAATCACGATAGGCTCCGCCGCGTTGTCATGAAGAGCAAAATGCTTCGAGTTTTGTGTTTGCTGTTCTCGGCATGCGCAATGATCTCCGCACCCGGCGCGGCAAGAGCCGAGGGCGAAGGTACCGAGCCCGCCAGCGGTGAAGCCAAAGAAGGCGCAAGCGAAGACGACAAGCCCCCGCCCGCAGCATTCGCTCACGGGTATCCGGTACGGTTTGCGCGGAGGCCGCTGGTCTTGGATGAGGGAATGGTTCGTGCGGATGGTAGGATTACAGTCGGCGGCGTGTTCGGGCCTGGCACTTTCTCCTCGTTGGACATTGGCGGAGCGGTCAGCCCGATCGAGAATCTCGAGCTCGGCCTGAGCACGGAGCTGACGGGCCATGTCCCTGCGCCAGGCGGCATCAGTCTGATCAGCGTTATCTTCTCGCCGACGGCGAGCTACGGCGACATCCCCATCTACGGCCGCTATCAGTTCATCGATCAGGACTCCGCCATGATGGCAGTCGATCTCGTCCTCGTGTTGCCGTCGAACACCGACTTCACCATGACAGCTAGCCTTCCCTTGCGAATCGTGGAGCTGTTTAATTTGTTCACGATCGACATGGCGTTCAGCGCTCGCTACCGAAACGGCGACAAGTATGCGGCGTTCATTCCCAACCCCTCGAAAAACACCGCCGACTTCACGTTTGCCGGCGGAGCGATCATCAACCCCACCGACAACGGATTCATCGAGATCGGCGGAGGCGTCGGTATCATCAACGTAGGCGGCGGGACCGATGCCAAGAACGTCGTCGAGATCCCGTTCTTTCTGGGCGGAGGCTACACCTACGAGGGCAAAACTCTAGTCGACATCTTCGCCCAGTTCGGATGGCAGCCCTTGATGACCGCCAACGGTCCCCCTAACGTCGACACGTTCAACGTGGGTGAAACTTGGTACGTCACAATCGGCGCAACGGTGCACACCAAGGCGCTTTTCGGCAAGAACAAGCAGTAAGTCAAACGTCGGTGGCGCCGAGGCGCTCGAGCAAGGCCTTCGCCATGTCGGCGACTTCTTGACGCTCGAGCTCGCGGCTCACGGTGCTCTGATAGGTCTCAGTGTCGGTTTCAGGAAGCCCTTGAAGGAACCGGCTGGGCGTGATCTTGACGAGCCGGCCGCGGGCGACCCGTTCTTTGTGTCGCGTTAGGTAGAGCAGATCGCGCGCACGTGTGACGCCGACGTAGAACAACCGCCTCTCCTCTTCGAGATCGGCGACCGAGGCGTCGGTGATCTTGGGATCGGTGGTGCGCGCGTGCGGCAGCACGCCTTCGACACAGCCGATTAGGAACACGACGGAGAACTCGAGCCCCTTTGCGGAATGCAGAGACGACAGTGTGACCTGCCTACCCGGATCGGGTTCGTCTGGGTCGCCCGAATCGAGGGCAATGTGTTGCAGGAGCTGTTGCAAGGCTTCGCGATCCGCTCCGCTGCGCGCCTCCGTTCGCTCGATACTCCTCAGCAGGAAATCGATGTTGGCGCGGCGCCGCTTCGCGTCGGGGCTTTGGTCCGCGTCGTCCCGCAACATCCCCACGGCCCGGAGCAACGCGGCCGCCGTGTCAGCGAACGCCCCCGCTCGGAATCCCTTCCCGGCTCTCTCAAGTGCCTCACCCAGGCGGACTGCCGAGGCCTTGGCTCGGGCCGAAAGCAGCTCGATCCTGTCCGCATTTTTCAGAGCTCGAAAAAGGCCCATCCGATGCGCCTGTCCGTACTCGACGATATGGCGAAGCGACTGAACGCCAAGTCCCCTCGCAGGACTGTTCACGATCCTTCGCAGCGATAGCTCGTCACGGGGATTCAGGGCGACACGCACGTATGCGATGCCGTCCTTGACCTCTTTGCGATCGAAGAACTTGGTTCCGCCAAAGACGCGATACGCGATGCCGGCAACGCGTAGCTCCTCTTCGAGTAGCTTGGCCTGCGTATTGGAACGGTAGAGCACCGCGATCTCCTGCGTGTCGGTCCCTTCTTTCTGAAGCTTCCGGATCTCGGAAGCGACGAATTTCGCTTCTTCCTGCGGCTCCGGAAGCACACAGATGCGCACGGGCGGACCACTCCCTCGCGCTGGCTTCAGAACTTTCGCATAGGGACGCTTGCTCGACTTCTCGATGGCCGCGTTGGCCACGTTCAAGATCGAGGCACGCGAACGGTAGTTCTGCTCGAGTTTGGTAATAGCGGCGCCGGGGAAGTGCTGCTCGAAGTCGAGAATGTTGTCGACGCAGGCACCGCGCCAGCCATAGATCGACTGATCGTCGTCCCCGACGACACATACGTTGCCTCGCTCGTTGGCGAGCAAGCGAACCAACTCTAGTTGTGCAGCGTTGGTGTCCTGGAACTCGTCGACGAGGATGTGCGCAAATCGCGTACGCCACTTGCTCCGAATCCGAGGTCGCTCACGAAGCAGAACGACAGGCTTGGTGACCAAATCGTCAAAGTCGACGGCGTGCATCTGCTCGAGCGTGGAGTTGTAGGCACCATAGATACTCGCCGCCGCCTGGTCGTACTCGTCATCCTTGGCACGCAACTGCTCCGGTCCCAGCATCGCGTTCTTCCAAAGTGAGATCCGAGAGAGAATCGCCTGTGCATCGAGCTGCCGGTCTGCTTTGGCCTCGGTTCGCAGCAGCTCACGAACCACACCAAAACTGTCACCTTGGTCGAAAATCGTGAAGCGCGAGCCTAGGCCCAAGGCCTTCGCCTCTTCACGCACGAAACGCACTCCGAAGCTGTGGAAGGTCGACAACCAAATTCCATTCGCGGTCTCTTGCCCTACCGTGTCGCTCAGGCGATCGCGCATCTCGTTGGCGGCCTTGTTGGTGAAGGTGACGGCCAGGATCGAGTCGGCGGGGACCCCATTTGCGAGCAGCCGCGCGATCCGAGCGGTGATGACCCGAGTCTTCCCCGAACCCGCTCCCGCCAGAACCAACAGCGGGCCGTCTTCATGCTCCACCGCCGCCCGTTGCTGTGCATTCAGTCGCAAGGTTGCCCGAGGTAGCCCGGCCTGCGCCTCGGTTCAAGGCAAGAAGACGACGCTTTCTCACTTGCCATCGTGCCCGCAGACGGTGGTAGAAATAGCTCGATGGGCGAAGAAATCGAACGGAAGTTTCTCGTGATCGGAGACAGCTGGAGGGACGTGGCGGAAGGCACACCGTATCGGCAGGGCTTCCTTTCAACCGAACCTGAGCGCACAGTGCGCGTTCGCGTGGCGGGGTCACGGGGCTCGATCACGATTAAGGGAAAGACCGTTGGCGCACGTCGAGCGGAGTTTGAATACGAGATCCCGGTGTCGGATGCCCAGAATATGCTCGATACCCTGTGCAAGCGCCCTTTGATCGAGAAAGTCCGCTACGCGCTCCCCATCGGTCGCCATATTTGGGAGATCGATGTCTTCGAAGGCGAAAACGCCGGGCTCGTAGTTGCCGAGATTGAGCTCGGGAGCGAAGACGAGGCGTTCGACAAGCCCGAATGGGCCGGCGACGAAGTCACCGATGACCCGCGCTACTTCAACTCCAACTTGGTCGGCAGGCCGTATTCTTCTTGGTAACGCTATCGATTGCTCGAGCCGAGCACTTGGTCTAGGCCTCAGACATGGAGCTTCCGCCGTGTGGCTTATATCGAACGACCGGACCGTTCGGTACCGTAGACCAGGGTCGCCTCGTTTATTTCCACAACCATGGAAACCCGGGCCCTGGCGTGTACCTTCCGAAGGAGTGGCGCTACAACCGCGCGCAGTTCGAGGAGAAGGGGCACATGCTCGACGACCCGGGATGGGTGCGATTCTTAGAGCCGCTCCCGCCGGAAGGTTTCTATCGCGTAGCCGAGTCGTTTCACTGCTGTGAAAAACAATGCCGCCTCTTCGAGCAGGACGCGCTACTGCAGCTCGGGTACAACGCCGACGCGGATCCGATTCTCTTCATCCCTGAATTGGTCGATTCAATGTTCGCGATACCGGCCAAGGGTTGGAAAACGACCCTGGAAATGCTCGGTAAGTTGCAGGGGTTGCGGGTGCCCGTAACCAAACGCGACACCCTGCCGCCGCAGTAGCTCGCTGGCGGCCCCCATTCTGGGGCCGGCGAAAATGGATCCACGGCCTGTACCTCGGCTATCGGCATGCGCTAGAGTCACGGCATGAAATCTACGATCGGGATTCTCACAGGCGGCGGCGATGTACCCGGTCTCAACCCGGCCATCCGAGCCGTAACGCTTCGTGCAATGCGGGAAGGCAATCGGGTCATCGGGATCCGCCGAGGCTGGGGTGGCCTGGTGGACATCGTTCCCGACAAAGACGCCGACAACAGCGCAAACGTCCAGGTTCTGACCGAAGACATCGTCGACAAGGCGGGACGCACTGGCGGCACGTTCTTGCACAGCTCTAGAACGCGCCCGAGTACTTTGCCCAAGGAGATCGTACCCGCCCATCTGCAAGACAAATATCAAGATGACATCAACGACATCACCGATGACATCCTGAAGAATCTCGACTTCCTCGGCATCGATTGCCTTATTCCGATCGGTGGGGACGACACGCTTAGCTATGGCGCGCATCTGCACCAGCGCGGCGTGCCAGTGGTCGCGATCCCAAAGACCATGGACAATGATGTCCCGGGCACGGACTACTGCATCGGATTCAGCACTTGCGTCACACGCACAATTGAGATGACCCACAGGCTGCGCACCTCGGCCGGCTCTCACGAGCGCTTTCTCGTCATCGAGGTATTCGGTCGATATGCGGGGTATACGGCGCTCTTGCCAAGCATGGCGGGCGCTGCCAGTCGATGCGTCATACCCGAGTACCCCTTCGACATGGAGCGGCTCACCGAGCTGATGGTCTACGACCGCAACCGAAACCCCAGCAACTATTCGGTAGTACTCGTGTCCGAGGGCGCGCAGATCGCCGGCGATTCCGACATGTCGTTCGAAGGCGAAGAAGCCGACATGTTCGGCCACCGAAAGCTGGGTGGCATCGGAGATCGCGTTGCAAACGGGCTCAAGCAGCTCTCGCCCAAATACAACAACGGCCGCCGAGTCAACGTGGTGAGCCAGCGCCTCGGCTATCTGGTGCGCTGCGGCAATCCGGACGCGGTCGACTCCATCGCACCCATGGCGTTCGGCAACCTAGCGCTGGACTTAGTCACCGCCGGCACTTCGGGTCGGCTAATTTCAGTTCATAACGGCCGCTACGGCAGTGTTCCGTTGGAAGCGATCATCGGCACCAAGAAAGTCGTCGACGTTGAGAAGTACTACGACATCGGACGCATGCGGCCGAAGTACACGGCTTTCAACGACCTGCCGCTGTTCATCATGACCAGCGACGCCTAGCCGGTCCGACTCATGGCTTCCCGCTACCGCCACCTACGCGCCCGCGCGCTCAAAGCCATGTTCAGGGCCCATGCCGAGGTCTATGAACGCAGCGACGGGCGCATCGGGGCCTGGTTGGGGCTGCCGACGTTGCTCTTGTCGGTTACCGGACGGAAGTCGGGCAAGACCTACTCGACACCCCTGGTCTACTTCGAGGAGGGCGAAAGTTACGTCGTGGTCGGTTCGGACGGCGCAGCGAAGCACGATCCGCAATGGTGGAAGAACCTTCAGGTCGATCCGAATTGTGAAGTCCGCGTGGGCCAGAACAAGCTCGCTGCAACGGCTACGCTTGCAACGGGTCCTGAACGCGAACGATTGTGGGAGCTCGGCAAGGCCGTGAACCCGATGTGGTCAAAGTACCAGAACCGGACCGAGCGGGAGCTTCCGGTCGTCGTGCTGACGCCGATCAAGCGGGCTTGATTACGCCGTTCAGCACGTTGACGCCAACCGAGTTTCGAAAGATCTCTGGGATCGACTCTTGATCCGATCCTGCATGTCGAGCACTAGGGCCGGGGACCAACAGAGCTACTTGCCGGTGACGCCCCAGAAAGAGGTGCCCGCCGCAATGCGCCACGCAAACCGGACATCGGCGTTGCCGCCCGTGATCTCGATTCCGGGCCCAAGCTCGAACAGGAAGAACGGCGCAACGTGGTTGGCCGCTTTGATCTCGACCCCCGTCCGAACCAACAGCGGGATGAAGCCGGCGGCGCCGATGTTCCGGTTGTTGATGTAGACCGAGAAGGGAATCGCCCCGCCAACGATGACGCTGACCCGCTCGTGCACATCGAGCGACACCGGCACGGCCGTTTCGGCCTTGATTCCAAACGTGAACGCGTCGGCACGATTGCCGGCAAGCAAGATGCCGGGAGTGAACCGGAACGCGACATCGTTCGTCGCCTTCTTCCGATGTTTTGTGGAGAGGTGCCAACGAAGCGGTGCGCTCAGCCCACCGCCAATACGAATGAATCGACCACGGTTGTACGCCACAGGCCAGTCCCCGTACACGAGCGCGCCTTTCAGCGCCCAGTCGAGCTTACGTCGCCCCCTGTTCCACCATTCATAGAACAAGCTCGGATAACCGACGCCCACGTTGTGAACGTTGTCCTGCTGCAAACGTTTTCCACCAATCGTGGAGTTCGCAGGCCCCGCCAACGCCGGGCTCGCAAGAGCCAGCACCAGTGCAAACACGCAAATTGCTTTCATACGGTTGCGCTCCTAGCCCGTGAGCTCTGTGAGGACAAGCGCACCCGGTTGGCGTACGACGTCTCGGTATCATTCATCATTGGCGAGTCGCGGTCCCGTAGCCGGGGATGCGGATCGTCGCGGGTGGATTGGCCATCTCCGGCACGTAGATGATCCCGCCCGGCAGGTGCGAGACTCTCACCAAGGTCGCGGTTAGCTCTTTGCTGCCACCTGCCTCATCGACCCATATGACCGTCACGGGCTCGCCGAGGGGAGTGCCGTTGAACCATACGGTGTCGCCAATCGCGAGACTGCCGTCGACATCGACGACAACCGGTCGAAGGGCTAGCTCCGTTGTGCTGGCTCGGCAAGCCGCATCTACCTAGGTTACGCGCTCCAAGTTGGATGTCGCCGTAAATTCTTGCGCTCCTTTTTAACCTGGCATGCTATCGGCGCCAGTGTCCGGAGAAAATGAGTGATGAGTTCGTCTGCCGTTTGCGTTCAGTTGACCATCGGAGGGTTAATTTTGCTCGCCCTCACCTCGGGCTGCGACCAGCTGGCAGACCTGGCCGATCAGATCAGCGATGCGATCATTCCGGCGGAACCGAAAGCGGCTCCTCCAAGCGAGCCGAGGGTTGACGAACCGGAGGCCGAGCTCCCGGAACGACCCTCCACATCGACCGCGCACTCCGAAACCGAAGTGATCACGTTTCGGAGCATCCTGGAAAACAGCCAAATGACGCAGCGGCAGCGAATCCGGGCATTCGAGAACCTCGACCCCGCGGCGTTACAGAAGCCTGTGGCCAAGAGCAACGTAACTGCCGCACCGCAGAGCCGAGACGCTCAATCATCTGCAAGGAAGAGTGAGCCGGCCGACTGGGAGATCGCGACCGCACGCCGCCGAGTCCCCGTGGTGATGTATTCGACCGCGTGGTGCAGCGTCTGTACACGTGCGCGCAAGTACTTCGAGGAGAAGCGCATCGCGTTCGAGGAGCACGACGTCGACCAGGACCCAGTAGCGCGCGCGGAGTACCTGCAATTGAATCCGCGACGGAGCGTGCCGACGATCAAGATCGCCGATGAAGTGGTGGTGGGGTTCAGCCCGGCGGCTGTGGAACGAGCGTTGAACGAGGCCGCGCGGGCTAGAATCAACTAGGTGTCTCGAGATCTACCCTCCCGCCACGGCGGGAATGATCGAAATGATCGCGCCGTCTCTGACCGGAGTGTTCAGCCCATCCATGAATCGGACGCTGGTGTCACCGACAAACACGTTGACGAAAGGCCGGATGTCACCCTCTGGCGTGAGAATGCGTGCCGACAACCCGCGATGACGCTGTTCGATCTCCGATAGGGCATGCCCTAGCGTATCGGCGTCCACGGTGATCTCGGCGGCCCCGTTGGTAAACGGTCGCAGGGCAGTCGGAATACGCACGGTTACTCGATTCAATCACCGCTCCCAGTCAACGCTCTACGACCGCAACCACCGGCCGTTCGGTGGTGCGCATGGAGGCCAGTACTACCTTGTCGAAACGGTCGGTCTCCCTCAGTGCGATACGGGCTGCCTCGCGCGCCAATCCTTCCTTCTCTGCATCATCGATCATGTTGATCACGGGTACCACCATACGGCCCGCGGAACCCTTGAGCAGCCCCGCATCACTGATCAGCAGCCGCGCCAGGTGCTGGGGTTCCACCACCGCTCCGGTCTGCAAGCCGGTCACGGCACTGAGATGTTCCAGGCGGTGCGCGATCTTGTCCGACAACGGCCTGCCCAACGCCCGCGCAGACGACACACAGATCAGCGTGCTGCAGTCGGTCGGCAATACCGGTTCTCCCTCCTTGGGTGCCTTGATCAAGCGCCTGCGCGCGCCATCGGCCTTGACGAAAGTGGCCTCGCGCCCCGCGTCGGCGTGCAATCGTGACACCAGCTCGGGGTCGATACCGCCATACCGTCCGGGCTTATCGGACGGCGCAGCAAAACCAATCCGATCGACCTCGGTGAGGGACGCCAGCCGGTCCGGCAGTTGGGCCTCTTCGGCAATCACCGACGTCAGCCCCAAATGATCGGGAAAATGCGCCGTGAAAACCGTTGCGGTGAGCGCCACGCGGCCTGGATGCCGGGCGACGAGATTGTAGAGCGTGCTCTTCTTTCCTCCGGCACCTACAGCGCAAATCACGCCGCGATGCGCCTGGAACAAGTCGAGTATTTCGTCGTCCGTCATGTTGTCAGCGCCAGGACACTCGATATGGGTGGCAGAAAACCGGCTGCCAACTGCCAAGTTTCGCCCGCGTCGCTACTGGCGAAAAGGTGGCCGCCGTTGGTACCGAAATAGACCTTGCAGGCTTGGTCGGACAGGGTGTCCATCGCTTCCCTGAGCACCCCCACGTAGGCGTGCTCCTGCGGAAGGCCGGCGCTGCGCTCGGCCCAACTCGCTCCACCGTCATCACTTCGGTAAACCCGCAACCGGCCGTCCACCGTCGCGCGCATGTGTGAGTTCGACATCGGGATACGAAATACGACATCCGGATCGGCGGCATCGGTCGCGATAGCGAAACCATAGTCGCTCGGCACGTCGCCAGTTATCTCCAACCAGGAGCGCGCACCGTCGTCGCTCCGATACACGCCGCTGTAACACTGGCGGTACAAGCGCCCGCCCGGATGAACGATCAACCGGTGCACGTTGTGCCCGGCTTCGGGGTTGTCGCGTGGAATGTTCTCGGCCCGCACGCCCTGGTTGGCAGCGTGCCAGCTGACGCCGCCATCGCTGCTCCGATACACGCCGCCGGCAGACACCGCAGCAAACATATTCTGCGCATCTGCTGGATCGAAGCACACCGAGTGCACCGCAAAGATGCCCTTCGACGGCTCCCAGAAACGATTCGTCGGATGCTCGTTGAGTGCGGCTATCGGTTGCCAGCTGTCACCGCGGTCCTCTGAAACGAACAACCCCGCAGGATCGATACCGGCGTACAACCGGCGGCCGTCGGCGGTCATTGCCAGATACCAGATGGCTTTCAGGCTTTCCGCGTATCGTCCCGCGGCATGATGCGGCGAGGAGCCGAGCGGCTCCCAGCTCGTCCCGGCATCTTCGCTCACGTAGATATGCCCGCCCCAGACGTTGTGATTGGCGGCGGCATACAAGCGCCGGGGCTGTGTCGGGTCCGCGCAGACGTGCGCGATTTCATGGCCTTCGATTTGCGGGAGCCCAATGTCCCAGTCTGTGTGCGCCGCGTCGGTTTGAATGCGAAACAGGCCTCTGCGTGTGCCGACAAAAAGCGTGAGATTGTGGCGGTCGTTCATGGAGCAACCCGCCTAGACCAGCGCCTCGAAGGGCTGCACGTCAATCGGTGACCCCGCTTCGATGACGTCCGCGTCTTCGGGAACCAGGATGAAGCAGTTCGCCTGGGTCATCGAGCTGAGTATGCCGGAGCCCTGGTGACCTGTCTTCTCAACCACGTACTGTCCGTGTCGATCACGGGACAGAACGCCGCGCAAAAATTCGCTGCGCCCGGCCTTGGTCTTGATCGTCGCCGTAGAAGTGGCGCGGATAAGGACCGGCACCTGCGGCCTGAGGCCGCTGAGCTTCAGAATGGCCGGCCGGGCCAACTGATAGAAGGTGGCCATGACCGACACAGGATTACCCGGCAGACCAAAGTACAGCGCGTCGCCGAGTGTGCCGAACACAGTCGGCCGGCCGGGTTTGAGTGCAACCGACCAGAAATCGATCTGGCCCAGGCGGTCGAAAATCTCCACGAGATAGTCTGCTTCACCCACTGACACGCCACCGGACGTCACGACGAGGTCGGCACCCTCAGCCGCCTTTCGCAAGCCTGCTTCGAGCTCATCGGGCTGATCACGGATCACGCCGAGATCAATGATCTCGGTATCGAGTCGCTGTAACATGCCGAACAGCGTGTAGCGATTGCTGTCGTAGATCTGCCCGGGTCGGGTCGGCGTGCCGACCTCGCACAGCTCGTCACCGGTCGAGAAGAACGCCACCCGCGGTCGGCGCAACACGTCCACCTCGGCGGTGCCAATGGATGCCAGCAGGCCGACGTGAGCTGGCTGCAGCTGAACCCCGGCCGACAAGGCAATGTCGCCCGCTCGAATGTCCTCACCGGCCAGCCGCACATTGGCGCCCTGGGCAGGTAACTCGTTGACCAGCACGTGCTCGTTGTCCGTGCTGACGCGTTCCTGCATGACCACGGTGTCCGCACCTTCAGGGACCGGTGCACCGGTCATGATGCGCACGCATTCACCTTCGCCGACGCCGCCGTCAAACGGCCGGCCGGCGAATGCAGCGCCGATCAGCCTCAACTTCAAGGGTGCCGCTTCCGTAAGGTCGGCGCTGCGCAGGGCGTAACCGTCCATTGCCGAGTTGTCTTGGCCCGGTACTTTCATCGTCGAGCGCACATCGTTTGCGAGAACGCGCCCCAGCGCCTGCCGAATCGGCAGCCGCTCCGAATCGGACACGGGCGTGACCGCCGCGAGCACGCGACCGAGGGCCTCGCTCAAGGGCAGCGCCGGACCGTCGTGGCCGCAACCGGCCTTGTCTCTAGTCGTCATTCGCTGAGATTCCGTTGCATCATGCGCGCTTCCAGCAGATCCCGATCCTCACGCCGGTTGATATTCAGGAAATTGTCGGGGCTGTCGCTGAAATCCACAAGCTGCATTTGCTGCTGGCCGTACCAACGGTCGATTTTGCGTCCGCCTGATCCGAGGAAGGTATCGAGATCCTCGAGCAGGCTGCGGCGAATCAACGCAAACACCGGCTGAATACGCTCACCGTCATGCGCTACGGCAATATCGGGGCACTTGCCGCCTTCGCAAGCGGCCGCCAGACGGTCTACACAGTCGGCCGCCAAGAGGGGCGAATCACATGGCACGATCGCCACCCACTCCGTCCGTGCAGCCGACAGGCCGCTGGCAATTCCCGCTAGTGGGCCAAGAAAATCGCGGCTGGCGTCGGTGACCACCGGCAAGCCGAACGCGCGGTACTGATCGAGATTGCGGTTTGCGTTGATGATGACTTGCTCCACCTGTGGCGCCAGCGCATTCAGCACATGGCTGATCATCGGTCGGCCAGACACCTCGATGAGACCCTTGTCGCGCCCGTCCCAGCGGGTCGCGCGTCCACCCGCCAGCACTACTCCGGTAGTGTCCCGCCGACTCATGGAGCTCATTCCTTAGCGACTTCCAGCGCATCGGGAAAGAACAGCTGCTGGCCTTCGATCTGGAAAGCCGCGATCAGTTGCTGGCCGTGCTCGGAGACGAGCCAGTCGATGAACTGCTGGCCTTCCGCCGCTTTGATATGCGCATACTTCCGCGGGTCGACCAGAATCACCGAATACGGATTCAAGAGCAGTGGATCCCCCTCGACGAGCAGCTGGAGGCTGCGCTTGTTGGCAAACGTGACCCAGCTGGCACGATCGGAGAGGCAATAGGCATCCATCTCACTGGCGACATTCAGCGTCGCGCCCTGACCGGAACCGGACTGGCGATACCAGTCGCCATCGTCGTCTCCGAGCTGGAATTCGAGCGCCGCCCATAAGCTGAGCTCCCTCTTGTGCGTACCGCTGTCATCACCTCGGGAGACGAAAAACGCACGACTGGAACGAACGCGCCCAAGAGCGCTAGCGACATCCGTCATGCCCTTGATGCCTGCTGGATCGGCTGCCGGCCCTACGATGACGAAATCGTTGTGCATCACCGCGATGCGCTCGACGCCGTAGCCTTCTCTGACGAACTGCTCTTCCGAAGGCCGGTGATGCACGAGGATCACATCCGCATCCCCTTTCATCGCCATGCGCATGGCCTGCCCGGTGCCCACGGCCACCACGCGCACCGCAATGCCACTTTCGTCCTTGAAAATTGGCAACAGGTACCCGAGCAAACCCGAATTCTCCGTCGACGTCGTCGACGCCAGCGTGATGGACTGCCCCTTCGGCGACGAAAGGAATGCGTAAGACGCAACCGCTGCCACCGCCGCCAGTAACGTCATGCCCGCAAACAGCTTCTTTTGACCCTCACGCATTGTCAGTCCACCAACTCCCCTGCGATGAATCGCGCCGCCAGCGGATCCGACGGTCCGCTCATGAATTGCTCTGCCGGCGCATGCTCGAGCAGGCGGCCATGGTTGAGGAATAGGACTTCATCGGCAAGGCGCTGCGCCTGCGCGATATTGTGCGTCGCCATGATGATTTTTTTTCCGGCCCCTGCAAAAGAACGGATCAGATCTTCGACTCGCCGGGTCGCGGCTGGATCCAGGTTTGCGGTGGGTTCGTCCAGCAACAAGACCTCAGGATTCAGAGCCCATGCGCGCGCGATGGTCAAGCTCTGCTGCTCCCCGCCCGACAGTTTCCGCGCTGGCATGTCGGCGATGCCAGCCAGGCCGGCCCAGTCGAGAGACTCCTCGATCACCCGAGCACGCTCCCCCGCCGACGCGCCGCGGAGCTTGAGGACGTGCTCGATATTCTCGGCGGCCGACCGGCGCAACAAGACCGGCCGCTGAAACACCATCGCCTGCCTTCGCTGCACTTCTTGCACATCGGCATCGCCCCAGCGAATCGAGCCAGCGCTCAAGGGCAGCAGGCCATGGCATAATTTCAATAGACTGCTCTTCCCGGCGCCGTTGGGTCCGAGCAGCGCGGTAAGGCCGGCTTCGTGGATCGTGAAAGACACGTCCTCGATGATGGCCTTGCCATCCACGACATAGCTCGCACCGATTACGACGAGCGGCAACATGTGATGCTGCGACTGCATGGGGACTCCGTTGCCGACTCAGACGGTGCGCCGACTCGCGCCTCCCCCAATGGTTACCACGGCGGTGTTCACTATGACCGCGATCAGGACCAGGATGATGCCGAGCCCGAGCGCCATCCCGAGATCTCCCTTGCTGGTTTCGAGCGCAATGGTTGTGGTCATCACGCGGGTACTGTGCAGGATATTGCCGCCGACGATGATGACCGCGCCCACTTCTGCGATTGCGCGACCAAAACCCGCAAGTATCGCGGTCAACAACCGTGCCCGGCCGTCCCAGAGCAGCGTGGTGATCTTTTGCCAGGTGCCAGCCCCCACCGAACGCAGGTACTCGTCGTACTCTTCATGCAGATCGAACACGGTTTGCCGGGTCAGCGCTGCGATGATGGGAAACACCAATACGCACTGGGCAATGATCATCGCAGTAGGTGTAAATAGCAGTCCTGTCACACCAAGGGGGCCGGTACGCGATAGCAACAGGTAGATCACGAGTCCAACCACGACCGGTGGCAAGCTCATCATCGCGTTCATGAGTATGACGACGCTGCGTCTGCCGGGGAATGCTGTCAACGCAACGAACGCCCCCAAGGGCAGGGCGAACACGGCGGCCAGAATGACCGCGGACAGACTGACCCGCAGCGACAGCAGCACGATCTCGAAAAGGCCCGGGTCCATTTCGACCAGCAATTGGAGCGCCGTTCGAAAGGCATTGGAGAACTCGTTCATCGGCGACTCCGGTTACTGGGTTTCAGTGGTTTACGAAAGACGAAGCGAGGGTGTATTGTCGCAGACGGCACAGCAACCAACAACGAGGAAGCCTCATGAGTGGCGGCAAACCTGACGACGACAAGCTGAACCTCGAGATTCGCAAGTTTCTAAAGAGGGTCGGTATCACTTCGCAGCGAGAAATGGAACGCGCTATCTACACTGCCGCGGAAAGCGGACAACTAGACGTCGGTGGCACCGTGCACGCACGGGTAACGATGGAGCTGCCTGAGCTTGGCAAGACGGTAGTCATCGAAGACGACCTCGAACTGAGTTAGCGCACCGACCCGGATACATAGCCATGGGCAATTCGCTCAGCATTCCCGTCGCCGTACTTCTGGAAAAGAAGATCGTCCAGGGCAAAGGCTGGTCGGTGCCGGAGTGGAATCTGCTCGGCGTGTTGGGTGGTGAACACAGTGCCGCTGAGGATTCGGAACCGATTCTGGTCAGGGAAGACGACGATCGGTACCTGTGGGGCGGATACCGTCTCAATCTCTATTTGGACAGCTGCGAAAGCTATTGGCACAACCTCACGGGCGAGCTCCCTTCGCTGTTTGTCATCTGCACCGAAATGCAGGACGGTGGCATCCAACCCCAGATCGTCACCGCCGATGGCCTCGAGGCCAGCGCATCGACGGAAGGTGACGACAAGGTCTTCCGCGCGCCCATACCGCCCGAAATCTACCTACGCATCGAAAAGTTCGTCGTCGACAACTACGTGCCGCGCGAGCGCAAGAAGCGCAAACGTCGGAACTGGACCGAAGGCGAACGATCATGAGCTCGGATGAAAAACCCGAGCGCGGTCCGGCGGCAGAAACCGACGAGGACGTGCCCGTCGAAGAGAAAGTGTCGGACGAGGACGCGCCGCCGTTGGACAGCCTCGGTCCTGACTCGGACTACAGCGATTTTCTGTCGCGGAACGTGAGTCCCAAGCTGCGGCGCGAGGCGCTTCGCAAACTCTTCTCGAGCGCCAAGTTCAACGTCACGGACGGACTGGACGACTACGCCGAAGACTTCACGCGGCACACCCCGCTCGGGGATATCGTGACTGCAGAAATGCGGGCTCGCCTGGGAACCCTGGCTCAGCAGGCCAGCGCTGCACTGGGATCCGCAGCTGCTCCTGTGACCACCGGCAACCACCGGGCCCGCGCCGCTGCCCTGAGTGGATTGAGCAACCTGGACGTCACCCCGACCTCGGTCGTGGAATTCAGCTCGGCCGGCCGGGTTCTGATCATTGGTGAGCGGGACGCCGCATTGCAGGCGGCCAGGCGGATGCCCTCTGAATTCACCTGCATGGTGTTCGCGCCTGGCCCGCGGGCGCCAAGTGTCGGCGAAACCGGGGACATCATGATCATCACGGGCGGTCAGCCTGCGATCAGCGGCTGGCTAGGCGAGTTCGAACTCGGCATCCGCAGCGGTGACCTGACTCTACAGCTCGCCAAGCTGCTGCCGGGAACGGAAAACCAGTCCGACCTCGTGCTGGATTTGGCGGACACCCCCTGTATGAAAGAGCAAATGCCCCCGCTGGGTTATTTTTACGCTGGCCATGATCCGCAGGCACTGGATCAGGCGCTGGCGGAGCTGACCGAGCTGCGTGGCTCGTTCGAAAAGCCGAAGTTCTTCAACCTCGACACCTCGATTTGTGCGCATGGTCAGAAAGGCCTCGACGGCTGCAACCGCTGCATTGACGCCTGCCCCACCGAAGCCATCATTTCGCTCGGCGATTCGGTGCAGGTCAATCCGAACCTGTGCCAGGGCGGCGGCATTTGCGCGACCACCTGTCCGACCGGAGCGATTACGTACGCGCTGCCCCAGGCAGGCGACCTGGCCACCTACGTCAAGCGTTTGCTGGCCGCTTACGAAGAGCTTGGTGGCACCGCCCCGTGCATCCTGTTTCATGACGACCGAAGCGAGAACGCGATCCCGGCCAGGCTGGAACACGCGGGCAATCTGTTGCCGGTGCTGTTGGAAGAAAGCGGATCGGTGGGTCTGGAAACCTGGCTGAGCTGCCTTGCCTATGGCGCCAGGGCCGTGTTTGTCAGAATCGGACCAAACACTCCAGAACGAATCAGCACGGAATTGCTGCATCAGGCTGCCCATGCCCGCGTGGTGCTCGGCGGATTGGGCTACGACTCTCGCATGATACAAATCGTCTGCCCGGACAGCGACGAAGATTTGAGCTGGTGTGCGGACGATCGCTTGCCGGAGGCATTGCTGACTGAATTTGCCAGCTTCGATGCACTGGGCGACAAACGCACCGCGCTGAAACTGGCACTGATGCACCTCGTGGACCAGGCCCCTCGACAACCCGACGAGATCGTGCTGCCGGCGGATGCGCCCTTTGGTGAGATCCGCGTGGATAGCAATAAGTGCACTTTGTGCATGAGCTGCGTGGCGGTATGCCCGACAACGGCGCTGAAGGCTGGAGGGCAATTGCCGAGACTCAGCTTCAGGGAATGGAACTGCGTCCAGTGCGGTCTCTGCGAGAATGCCTGCCCGGAAGACGCCATCGACCTACGCGCCCGCCTGCTGACAGACCAAAAGCAGCGCGATGAACGCCGGGTGCTGCACGAAGAGGAGGCCGTTCACTGCATAAGCTGTGGCGAGCCCCTGGCCACCCGCTCGATGCTCGACACCCTGGCCCGGAAACTCCAAGGAAATCCGATGTTCCAATCCGAGGAAGCGTTCCGCAGGCTGCAAATGTGCGGTGACTGCCGCGTCCGCGACATGATGCGCCGTGGGGTTGGCCCGCAAGGCTGAAGACGCGCCAGCGCCCCATGGTGAGCGCCGTTCAGCAGGGGTATCGGACTTCAGAAGAAGGCGTATACTCTCCTTACTGAGATACCTCGTTCTTCGGGATCGGAGCAAGTGACTGTGACCGCTCAGAGGAACAACACCGAAGCAGAATTCGACGACCTCCGCCTCCAAGAGCTGCGGGCGAACGCGTACAGCTTGGTTGGTCACTTGCTCGCCAGCGCACCCACGGCGTTGACCCTCGAGCGACTGCTCGGCATCAGGAGCACCGAGAGCGAAACCACCCATAACGGGAGTGGTAGCCTTGCACCGGCCTGGCGTGCGCTGCGTGACGCCGCGACCGAGGCGGAGCCGGAACAGCTGGCACGCGAGTACCACGAGCTCTTCGTCGGCCTTGGCTCGGGTGAGGTGGTTCCCTATGCGTCGCGCTATCTAACCGGCTTCGTGAACGATCGCCCGCTGGCCGACCTCCGCGATGACTTGGCACGGCTTGGTTTTGAACGTCAGCCGGACGTGCATGAACCCGAAGATCACGCCGCTGCGGTGTGCGAAGTCATGGCGTCGATCGTTGCCGACGGATCACCGGATGAGCTGGACGAGCAGCAGCGGTTTTTCAACCGGCATATCGGACCGTGGATGCAGAATCTGTTTACCGACCTGGTGAATGCCCCCTCCGCCCGATTCTACCGGGCAGTGGGCATGCTGGGTCGGGAGTTAGTGCAAGTCGAAGGCCGTTATCTCGGCGTAGGAGCAGCCTCGTGAGTGAGCAAACATTGAACAAGCGCATCGAGAGACGCAGGTTTCTCGGTGCCATCGCCGCAGCAGGCACAACAGCGGCCGTCGTCGCCGCCATTGCAGCCCCGGTAACCGCAGAAGTCGGAGAAGCGGCTAAACCCGAAGGCCCGCAAGAGGGTTATCGGGAGACGGCCCACATCCGCCGCTATTACGAAACCGCCAGGTTATGATTCTTGTCCTAAATGCCCGAAAAATCGGGCAGCCACGCAGTCGGGAGATTCGGCCGTGAAACTCATCAAGACCAGCAAAAAAATCAAACCCGCAGCTAAGACCCCGCAAGAAGGTCGGCTCGGAAAAGCCATCAACCGCCGCACCTTCATGCGGCGCACCGGACTGACCCTGGGCGGCGGTGCCATTGCCACGGGGCTGGCGCCGCAAATGGTGCGGCGTGCCCGTGCCGATCAGAAGGCCGCCGGCGAAATGGTCACCAAGCATACCATCTGTTCGCACTGCTCGGTCGGTTGCGGCAGTCTCGCTGAAGTACGCAATGGGGTTTGGACGCGGCAACAGCCGGATTTCGATTCACCGCTCAACAGGGGCGCGCACTGCGCCAAGGGCGCGGCGCTGCGCGAACACGGTCATGGCGAAAGACGCCTGAAGTACCCAATGAAACTGGTGGGCGGCCAGTGGCAACGCGTCACCTGGGACCAAGCGATCGACGACATCAGTGCCCAGTTGCTCTCCATGCGCAAGGAGTCCGGTCCCGACTGCGCGATGTGGATGGGCTCGGCAAAATTCAACAACGAGCAAGCTTACCTGTTCCGGAAATTTGCTGGGATGTGGGGCACCAACAACGTCGATCACCAGGCGCGTATCTGCCACTCCACAACGGTTGCCGGCGTAGCCAACACCTGGGGTTACGGCGCGATGACCAACTCCTACAACGACATGCACAACTGCAAGGCGATGCTCTTCGTCGGTTCCAACCCAGCCGAAGCGCATCCGGTGTCGTTGTTGCACATCCTCAAGGGTAAGGAGAACGGCGCCAAAATGATCGTCGTGGATCCGCGTTTTACGCGAACCGCGGCCCATGCCGACCAGTTTGTGCGTCTGCGGCCCGGCAGCGATACGCCGTTCATATACGGCTTGTTGTGGCACATCTTCGAAAACGGCTGGGAAGACAAGGAGTACATCAGCCAGCGCGTCTACGGGATGGACAAGATTCGCGAGGAAGCGAAGAACTGGCCGCCGGACGTCGTGGCAGACGTCACCGGCATACCCGAGTCCGAGGTGAAGCTGGCGGCACAGACCATGGCTGAGAATCGCCCCGGGACCATCGTCTGGTGCATGGGTGGGACGCAGCACACGATAGGCAACAACAACACCCGCATCTACTGCGCGCTGCAACTCGCGCTGGGCAACATTGGCGTGTCGGGCGGCGGCGCCAACATCTTCCGCGGTCACGACAATGTTCAGGGTGCCACCGACCTAGGCGTTCTGGCCAACACCCTGCCGGCCTACTACGGCCTGTCCGAAGGCGCCTGGCGTCACTGGTCCGCAGTCTGGGACCTCGACTTCGAATGGGTCAAGGGCCGTTTCGATCCGGAAAGCTATGAAGAGGTGGGCGGTGCGCCCGTCAGCGCGATGAACACCAAGGGCATTCCGGTGTCACGCTGGATCGACGGCGTCCTCGAAGACAAAGAAAACATCGCGCAGAAAGACAACATTCGCGCGATGTTCCTCTGGGGGCACGCACCCAACAGCCAGACCCGCCTGCCCGAGATGAAAAAGGCCATGGAAGTGGTGGACCTTTTGGTCGTGGTCGATCCGTACCCCACGCATTCGGCTGTGCTCCCGGATCGCAAGGAGAACATGTACCTGCTGCCGGCTTCCACACAGTTTGAAACCTACGGCTCAGTCACGGCATCCAACCGCTCGCTGCAATGGCGCGAAAAAGTGATCGAACCGCTGTTCGAGTCGCTGCCCGATCACACCATTTTGTATCGGTTGGCAAAGAAGCTCGGTTTTGCCGAACAACTAACCAAGAACATCCAGGTCAACGGTGACGAACCACTGATCGAAGACATCCTGCGCGAGATCAATCGCGGCACATGGACGATTGGCTACACGGGGCAAAGTCCGGAACGCCTGAAACTGCAGGCGGAGAACCGGCACACCTTCGATATCACCACACTGAAAGCCGAAGGCGGACCCTGCGACGGCGAGTATTATGGCTTGCCCTGGCCGTGCTGGGGCCCGCCGGAAATGAAACACCCCGGCACACCGGTGTTGTATGACACGAGCAAGGCCGTGGCCGACGGCGGGCTCACGTTCCGGGCGCGCTTTGGTGTCGAGTATGAAGGAGTCAATCTCCTGGCCGAGGGTTCCTACGGGAAAGACTCGGAGATCAAGGACGGATATCCCGAGTTCACCGCGGACCTCCTCAAGCAACTGGGTTGGTGGAACGATCTGACCGCCAAAGAGAAACAGGCCGCCGAAGGCAAGAACTGGAAGACCGACCTGTCAGGCGGTATTCAGCGGGTCGCGATCAAGCACAATTGCTCTCCGTTTGGTAACGCCAAGGCGCGCACCGTCGTCTGGACCTTCCCAGATCCGGTTCCGATCCATCGCGAGCCGCTCTACACGAATCGCCGTGACTTGGTCGAGAAGTACCCCACCTACGAGGACCGCAAGAGCTTCTGGCGTCTGCCGACCCGCTATGGATCGGTACAGGCGACGGACTATTCAAAAGACTATCCGCTGATTCACACGAGTGGACGCCTCGTCGAATACGAGGGCGGCGGCGAGGAAACCCGCTCCAACCCCTGGCTGGCCGAGCTGCAGCAGCACATGTTTGCCGAGATCAATCCGGCAGATGCGAATGACCACGGCATTCGCCACGGTGGCGACATCTGGGTGGAAGGTCCGGAAGGTGGGCGCATCAAGGTCAAGGCCATGGTGACGCGCCGGGTAGCGCGCGGCGTGGTGTTTACGCCGTTCCACTTCGGTGGCTGGTACGAGGGCAAGGACCTTCTGGACAAGTATCCGGAAGGAGCCGCGCCATATATCCGTGGTGAAGCCGCCAACACAGTCTTTACGTATGGCTACGACTCGGTGACCCAGATGCAGGAAACCAAGTGCAGTCTTTGCCGCATCAGCCCAGCATAGGAGTCTGAACGTCATGGCACGAATGAAATTTCTCTGCGATTCCGAACGATGCATCGAGTGCAACGGTTGCGTAACCGCCTGCAAGAACGAAAACGAGGTGCCGTGGGGCGTCAATCGACGCCGCGTGGTGACGCTCGGCGACGGCGAACCGGGTGAGAAATCCATCTCGGTGGCTTGCATGCACTGTACCGACGCACCCTGCGCGGCGGTCTGTCCGGTGGACTGTTTCTACACCACCGACGACGGCATCGTGCTGCACGACAAGGACATTTGCATCGGCTGCGGCTATTGCTCCTATGCCTGTCCGTTCGGCGCGCCACAGTTCCCGGAAAAGGAGGCCTTCGCGGTGCGCGGCAAGATGGACAAGTGCACGTTCTGCGCTGGTGGGCCGGAAGAGGACGGCTCCGAAGCCGAACGCGAAAAGTACGGCCGCAACCGCGTATCTGAAGGGATGCTGCCCTTGTGCGCCGAAATGTGTGCCACCAAGGCGCTGCTGGCCGGTGATGGCGACGAGGTTGCGGATATCTTCCGGGAGCGCAGCATGAAACGCAGCTCCCGTCCCGACACCTGGGGCTGGGATGTGGCCTACAAGGACGGCAGCCATGAGATCTGAACGCTGGCGTTGCGCAAAGTGGTCGGCGGTATTTCTCGGAGGGCTGCTCGCTCTGACGGCACTAGTGTCCCTCTATGTCGTGTTCGCTAGCTCGTCGGTCGCTGCCGATGAGGGCGCTAAGAAGGCGGCTGACGCTACGACAGAGAATCCGCGTTCCGAGTACTGGCGTGCGGTGCGCCACGGCGTGTCGGGCTACTCCGCCGTCACCGGTCCCGAGGCAAATGTACTAATTCAAGACAGCGGCCAGACCTGGCGTGAGTTGCGGAACGGAGCCGGCTTGAATGTCAGCGCCTGGCTGATGGCCGCGGTACTGCTGGCTCTGGGTATGCTCCAGATCTTCAAGGGAACCTGGAAGCTGGATTACCGCACCGGCAAGACGATTCGGCGTTGGTCAGTCTTCGACCGCTTCATCCATTGGGGGCTTGCCCTCACGTTCATTGCGCTTGCATTGACCGGACTAGGCCTGTTGTTTGGCAGATACGTGCTCATGCCCCTCATGGGCAAGGAAGCCTTCGGGGCCATGTCGGCCGTCTCCAAGCCTGTGCATGATTATGTTTCACCCTTCTTTATCGTCTTCCTAGTACTGACCCTGGCCGCCTGGATGAAGCACAATGTCCCCGCGTCCTATGACTTGGAATGGCTCAAGAAGGTTGGCGGTTACCTGACGCATGAACACGCGCCTGCGGGTTTTATCAATGCCGGTGAAAAGGTCTGGTATTGGTTTCTGATCCTTGCTGGCATCGTGGTGGTGGTCTCAGGCCTCTTCCTGCTTACACCGAATTTCGATTGGACACGATCCACCATGCAGCTGTCCAGCATATTTCATATCGCTTCCGGGATCGGTTTGATCTGCTTCTCTTTCGTGCACATGTACATGTCAACCATCGGCAACGAGGGAACGTTCGAAGCCATGGTCGGCGGCGAAGTCGACGAGCGCTGGGCGCAGCTGCATCACGACGTCTGGTACGACGAAGTCGTGGCTGATCAGGCGTCTCACGAACCCCAACCGGAGCGCTCGCTAGGCTAAAGCACCTTGTTGCGCGTTTCGTCACGATGGATGCTGTTCATCGCGGCGCTGGGGAGCGCCAGCGGCGCGATCGCCCAAGCTCCGGATGCGGGCGTGCCACAGCAGGAAGACAAGAAGGAGCGTCCACGGCTGATCAAGCCCGACGGCAAACACGAAGACAACGAGCAGCTCGGCGGAGAGCCATCGCTCACCGAATCCCAACGGGAGCCGTCGCTCACCGAATCCGAACAGGAGAAGAAGAGCACCCTCGAAGTCGCCAAGGAAAGCGGTTCGATCGGTGAAGAGGTGCAGGATGACCCGGGCGACGCGCTCGCGGCCGAGCCGAGCACGACACAGCTCGATGAAGCGACGTTGCCCGAAGATCGGAAGCTGCCCACGCGTCTTGGACCAGTACGGATCCGGGTCGGGAAGACCGAGGACTGGATCGGAATCGGATTCGCCGCGCAGCTCGAGTTCGAATACGACCAGCAGCTCGAGGGCGCAGGGTTCCAGAGGGAGTCGACCGAACGCCTCGAGTTTCGGCGCATTCGCTTCACGCTTTCCAGCTCGTTCATCGAAGGACGGATTCGAAGCCGCTTTCAGATCAACCTCACGCCGAGCTCCTTCGACCTGATCGACATGTGGTTCGCGTTCACCCGGTTCAAGTTTGCGTCGTTCCGCCTTGGGCAGTTCAAGATCCCCTTCGATCGATACCGTGCGACGTCCTATGCTGCGCTCTCGTTCATCGACTGGCCGCCGACCACCAGAATGTTCGGCTCCGAACGGCAGATCGGCGTCGAGATGTTCGCCCGAAGCTTTCGCGATCTGGAGTATGCCTTCGGCGTCTTCAACGGGACGAATGTGCGCGCCGCGCATGGAGTCGGCATCACCGAGGTGTACGGCGAAAGGCCTCGAAACCGCTCGGACATCGGTTTCGGAGAGGTTGTGAGCGAGTTTCATCCCGAGCTCACGGGCCGATTCGCCAAGAACTTTGGAGAGATCAACACCGATTTCAACAGCGATTTGTTGGGAACCAAAGAGTTGCGACATAGCCTAGGAGCCGGCTTTTCCTGGGATGCGCGACCCAACGCACTCGAGGATTTAGACCTGCGGTTTTCCCTCGAGTGGCTCGGCAAGATCAGCGGCGTCCACATGAACATCGTGAACTACGTCGCTTGGTACAAGCCCTGGGAGGGAGGCAAGATCCTCTTCGGTCCAATCGGGTTCATGGGAGAGCTCGGTTATCGGTTCAGCCTGCTCTGGGAGCTCGCGGTTCGTTACAGCATCACCTACCTCACGCCCTGGCTTCGAAGCGACGCCAGAAGCTATGGACAGGCCCGGATCGCGCTTGCCGTGGACCGCGTCGAAGCGGTGGCGCAATACGGTCGCAACGGCGATCAAACCACCAATGCCGAGCTCGTGGCGGCGGGCACGGCACACATCATCGGAAACAGCCTCAGGGTCGTCGCCCAGATTGCATGGCTGTCACAACTCTGGGACACCGGCCTGCGCAACGGCATCCGAATCAACATGCAGCTCCAGCTGCTCTTCTGAATTTCGCCCTGAAAGAAGAAAGCCCGCCTCTTGCGAGACGGGCTTCCATAATTCCGGCGGCGTCCTACTCTCCCACAGGGCCTCCCCTGCAGTACCATCGGCTCTGATAGGCTTAACTTCCGAGTTCGGGATGGGATCGGGTGTGACCCTACCGACATTGCCACCGAATCTGTAGAAAGTTTCTC
>Ga0209456_10000263_pt1 | contig 29377 bp, 26 predicted proteins | sample COG_11_FD_184755 | JGI IMG/M metagenome (GOLD analysis project Ga0209456, IMG submission 184755) | Pelagic marine sediment microbial communities from the LTER site Helgoland, North Sea, for post-phytoplankton bloom and carbon turnover... | ecosystem: Environmental > Aquatic > Marine > Neritic...
CTCATCGTCCGCTGTCATCGCTCTGTCATCGCTCAACCTGGGTCGTCAATCCCAACCTGGGTTGTCATTGCTCAACCTGGGTCGTTTGGCTCGGGGGGCTTATGCGGGGGCTTTTTGGCAGCTGCGCGTTACCTGGTCGAGAAGGAAGCCAGGTAGAATGGCGGCGGCGGCGAAAGCTGCCCATGCAGCAAGCGTGATCCAAACTAGTTCCATTCTGCACCTCCTATTGAGCCATTCGTAACTCTGACAGTTATAAGTGTCAAGGTACGGAGGCGATGTTCAGGCTGTAGTCCAGTAATTACAGCCACCTAGCCTGACGGAGAAAAGACGGGCGTCGATAGCTTGCACGAACGCGGCGAGCCGTGCACTTTGCCTTCTCGAAGAATGAAGCCGCTGATCATTGTTTGTACCGACTTCTCGCCTTGCTCCAGCCTCGCCCTGCAGAGGGCCGCCGAGATTGCTGGGCGCGATGAGACTCGCGTGTTCTTGGTCCACGTGTACGACCCCAGGAGGACGAAAGGCTCAGGTTCCCGCGAGCTGATCAACGGGGACCGCCAGGACTGGGACGAGGACACGATGCACCAGCTCAAGGAGGCGCGTCACCGATACTTCGGCGCTCTGGCGGACACCGACGTGCAATACGATGCGGTCCCGAGCGCGCACCCATCGATCGAAATCTGCAAGATCGCGAAGGAGGCAAGGGCAAGCCTGATTGTCCTCGGCTCACATGGACGCACGGGCATGCTGCGCCGCCTGTTGGGAAGCGTCGCCGAAGCCACCGTGCGCCATGCGCCATGCAGCGTGTTCGTCGTTCGCGAGCAGGTTGAGCCGCTCGCCTAGCCTCGGGAGGGTTTGCTACTCCTAGGTGAGCTTTGCCTTGATGTTGAGCAAGCGCTGCTTGATATCGCTGCCCAACGCCTTGAGCTCCTCGCCGACCTCTTCGGCCTTCGTGTCGAAGCGCCGCTCGAAATCTTCGAGGCGTGGCTGAATGTCTTCCCACGCGTCCTTGGCGTCCATGCCTGCGAGATGTAGCTTCACGCGAATCTCGTCCGCGGTCCGCTTGAGGTCCTCGCGAGTGTCCTCCAAGTCCTGTTTCAGTGTCTTGTCTGCTTCATCCGCGCTCATGATCTCCTCCTTTGAGGGTCCGAGGTAATACCAGCACTGCACTGACCGTGCCAAGGGCAACTATTGAGGTTTCGCCACGATGTGCGCACTCCAGGCGCAGTTTCTTCGCCTGTAGCGCCAGGAGGCGCAGGATTCTCGCCTCGTGCATGGTCGGATAGGGAGCATTCTCGCGCAAATCTGGCCCCGGTAGGCCGCAGGGAGACTTGGCGCGCCTGATGCATGTAAGTTCGCCGCATGCCGGCAAATCCCTCCGAGTTCGTGCGTGATTTTGAAACCCTTGGCCGGAACGACACACCGATTGCTGGCGGAAAGGGGGCCAATCTCGGTGAGATGACCGCTGCGGGGTTGCCCGTGCCGTCCGGATTCGTCGTGACCGGGCAAGCCTACCTGCACGCGCTGGACGCGGCGGGATGCCGGCAACGGCTCCTCGATATTGTCGCCAGCGCGGACATCGACGACTCGAGCGCGCTCAAGCTCGCATCCGACGAGCTTCGGACGGTGGTGCTGAGCGCGGGCATTCCAGACGATGTGCGGTCGGTCGTCATGGAAGCGTTCAAGGAGCTCGAGGAGGGCGCTCGCGTGGCGGTGCGCTCCTCGGCCACCGCAGAGGATACCGCCGAGGCGTCATTTGCTGGGATGAACGAGACCTTCACCAACGTCGTCGAAGAAACGCTGATGCAGCGAATCTTGGATTGTTGGGCGTCGCTGTGGGGGCCTCGCGTGGTCGCGTATCGACACAGCTTGGGGCTGACCGATGAGCCGACCATTGCGGTCGTCGTCCAAAGAATGGTCGACTCCGAGGCGTCGGGGGTGATGTTTACCGTCGATCCTATTTCGCAGGACCGCGGCCGGCTGCTCATCGAAGGCGCGTACGGGCTCGGTGAAGTCGTAGTGGGCGGGCAGGTGGAACCCGATACCTACTTCGTATCGCGGTCCCGTGACCCTTCAAAGGCGGACGTCCAGCTTCTCACCGCGCGCATCGGCTCGAAGGCCCACAAGATCATTCGGCAGGCGGACGGCTCCGAGGCACGCGTCGACGTCCCCAAGGAGCAGCGGGAGGTACGGGTGCTCGACGATGCCCAGATTCTCGAAGTCGCCCGCCTCGGGCTTCAAATCGAGGAGCACTACGGGAGCCCTCAGGACATCGAGTGGGCGCTCCAAGATGGCAAGATGTACATCGTTCAGTCCCGCCCGATCACCACGCTCGAAGCGGAGGTCGGGACCGCGTTACTGAGTGGGCTTGGCGCGTCGCCGGGGCGGGTGGCCGGCAAAGTTCGTGTGATGCGGGAGCTTCAGGCCGATGCGAAGATCGGCAAAGACGAGATCCTCGTAGCGGAGATGACCAGCCCGGATTGGGTTCCGGTGATGCGCCATGCCGGCGCGCTCGTCACCGACGAGGGCGGGATGACCTGTCATGCGGCGATCGTGAGCCGTGAGCTTCGTATTCCTTGCGTCGTGGGTACCGGCAATGCGACTCGCGTTCTCAAGGGCTCGCAGTTGGTGACGGTCGATGGGGCCCGCGGGGAGATCGTGTCGGGCGACGATACGCAGGGGGCGTCGCCCGGAGCCACATCGCCCAGCGCGCAGCCGACGGCGGTGAGGGCCGCTCCCGAAACTACGCTCGAGCCTTTGGCGACGCGCCTCTACGTCAATCTGGCCATCGCCGACAATGCCGAAGAGACCGCGACGCTGCCCGTCGATGGTGTAGGCCTGCTTCGGGCGGAGTTCATGATCACCGACGCGCTCAACGGCGTGCACCCCAAGGCGCTGATCGCCGAGGGAGGCTCCGAGGAGTTCGTTACCAAAATGACGGAGTCGCTCCTACGCATTGCGCGGCCTTTCTTCCCCCGGCCGGTCATCTATCGGACCTACGACTTCCGTACCAACGAGTTCAGCGGGTTGCGGGGTGCCGCGGATTACGAGCCGCACGAGGAAAACCCGATGATCGGATACCGGGGTTGCTTCCGCTACGTGAAGGATCCTGAGCTGTTCGATCTGGAGCTCGAGATTCTGGCGCGAGTGCGCGAGGCATCCCCGAACGTGAACGTCATGATTCCCTTCGTGCGCACGAAGTGGGAGCTCGAGGAATGCTTGGAACGCATCGACAAGCATCGCCTTGGGAGCGACCATGGTTTGCTGCGATGGGTGATGGCCGAGGTGCCTTCGATCGTCTACCGCATCCCGGACTACGCGAAACTCGGAATTCACGGTGTGTCGATCGGCTCGAACGACCTCACGCAGTTGATGCTTGGCGTCGATCGCGATTCGGCGATTTGCGCGGAGCTGTTCGATGAGGCGGACGATGCGGTGCTCTGGGCCATCGAACGAATCGTGCGCACGGCCGAGGAGTCGGGCCTCACGTCGTCGCTTTGCGGGCAGGCGCCGTCGAATCGCCCCGAGTTCGCTGAGAAACTCGTTCGGTTCGGCATCACATCGATTTCGGTGAACCCCGACGCGGTGCCGCGGACACGCCAAGTGATCGCGTCGGCCGAGCGGCGCATGCTGATCGATGCCGTCCGCCATGGAGAGCAACACTGACATGCGAATCGAAAAGCGACTTCAGGAGAACCAGGCTGCTCCGAACATGCGCGACTACGACCAGGAGCGAGCGGCGTTCTCATGGGAAGCCGCGCGTGAGGGGCTCGCTGGGCTTCCCGAAGGCCGGGGCCTCAACATCGCGTACGAGGCAATCGGCCGCCACGTTGCGAGCGGGCACGGTGAACAGACCGCGATTATCTGGCTTGGTAAGAAGGGCGAGCGTATCGAGATCACCTACGCCGAGCTCGATGCGCTGACCAACCAGTTTGCCAACATGCTTGCCGCGCTCGGCGTCGAGGCGGGGGATCGGGTGTACTCGCTTGCAGGCCGGATCCCCGAGCTCTACATCTGTGCGCTCGGCACCTTGAAGCACCGAGCCGTCTTTTGCCCGTTGTTCTCCGCCTTTGGCCCCGAGCCGATCGCAGAGCGGCTCAACCTCGGCGAGGCGCGGGTGCTGTTCACGAGCGAGCGGCTCTACAAGCGTCGCATCGCGGGGATCCGCGATCGGATTCCGACACTCGAGCACGTGATCGTCGTCGCGGATCCGAAGAAACCCAGGAAGCCCGAGAGCACGGTCGACTGGGCGGGGGCGATGGCCGAGGCTTCAGCCGAGTACGAGATTGACGAAACCGATCCGGAGACACCTGCGCTGCTTCACTTCACGAGCGGGACCACGGGTACCCCAAAAGGCGCGTACCACGTTCACCAAGCGGTATTGATGCACTACGTGACCGGCAGGCTCGCGCTAGACTTGCACCCGGGCGACATCTACTGGTGCACCGCGGACCCAGGTTGGGTGACCGGCACCTCGTATGGAATCAGTGCCCCGCTCAGCAATCGCGTCACGATGATAATCGACGAGGCGGAGTTCGACCCGAAGCGCTGGTATCAGATCCTCGAAGATGAAAAGGTGCAGGTTTGGTACACGGCGCCGACCGCGATTCGAATGCTGATGAGGGCCGGACCCGAGCTGCTCCAGAACAAGGACCTGTCAGAGCTTCGTTTCATGGCCAGCGTGGGCGAACCGTTGAACCCGCAGGCAGTGGTCTGGGGTTACGAGATGTTCGGCATGCCGTTCCACGACAATTGGTGGCAGACAGAAACGGGCGGGATCATGATCTCGAACTACGCCTCGATGGACGTGAAGCCGGGTTCGATGGGCCGGCCGATACCCGGAGTCACGGCTGGCATCGTTCGAGAAGGAGACGACGGCCACCTGCGCGAGGTCGACGATCCCGGCAAGGACGGCGAACTCGCGTTGCGCCCCGACTGGCCATCGATCTTCCGCGGCTACTGGAACAACCAGGAGCGCTACGACGCTTGTTTCCGTGACGGCTGGTATTTGTCGGGCGACCTCGCCCGCCGCGATGAAGAGGGGTACTACTGGTTTGTCGGTCGCTCGGACGACGTGATCAAGTCGGCGGGGCACCTCATCGGGCCATTCGAGGTCGAGAGCGTGATGATGAAGCACCCTGCCGTCGCGGAGGTGGGCGTCATCGGTAAGCCCGATCCGGTCGCCGGTACGATCATCAAAGCGTTCGTGAGCCTGCATCCGGATCACGAGTGGAGCGACGAACTACAAAAGGAGCTGATCGGCTTTGGCCGCAAGAACCTCGGGACCGCGGCGCCTCGTGAGATCGATTGCGTCGAGTCACTCCCGAAGACGCGGAGCGGAAAGATCATGCGGCGCCTGCTCAAGGCGCGCGAGCTCGGCTTGCCCGAAGGGGACACGTCGACGCTGGAAGGAGGAGACAGTTGACGTTGGACGCCTCACGTGACCACGCTCTCGAATTGCTGCGCGATATGATTCGCATCCGCCGGCTCGAGGAAAAGAGCGCAGAGCTCTATTCGAAAGAGAAGATCCGAGGGTTCCTGCATCTCTACATCGGCGAGGAGGCCGTGGGTGTCGGCGCCATGCACGCGCTGCGGGAGGACGACAACATCGTTGCGACCTATCGAGAGCACGGCCAAGCGCTGGTCCGCGGCATTCCCGCCGGCGAGATCATGGCCGAGATGTACGGCAAGGCGAACGGGTGCTCGGGTGGCCGAGGCGGCTCGATGCACTTGTTTTCCGCTGAGCGGCGGTTCTACGGCGGGCACGCCATCGTGGGTGGTGGCTTGCCGGTCGCGGTCGGGTTGGCGCTGGCCGACAAGATGAAAGGAGAGTCCCGGGTGACGGCGTGCTTCTTTGGCGACGGCGCGACGGACGAGGGCGAGTTTCACGAGTCGCTGAACTTGGCGGCGCTCTGGAAGCTGCCGGTTTTGTTCTTGTGCGAGAACAATGAATACGCGATGGGCACCGCGCTGTATCGTCACGTCTCGGACCAGGACATCGCCAACAATCCGCCTGCGTACGGGGTTCATGCGGATTCGGTCAACGGCATGGATGTGGTGGCCGTCGAGCGGTCGGTGCACAACGAAGCCGAGTTGGTTCGAGAGACGAGCGAACCGCGGTTTCTCGAGCTCAAGACCTACCGGTTTCGTGCGCACTCGATGTATGACGCTGAGCTCTATCGCTCGAAGGAGGAAGTCGAAGAGTACAAGAAGAGCGACCCCATCACGAACCTCGAGAAGCGGGCGATGGGCGACGGACTGATCACGCAGGCCGACATCGACGCGATCGAGGCAGATGCGGCTAAGGAAATCGCCGAAGCTGTCGAGTTTGCCGAGCAAGGCGAGTGGGAGCCCGTCGAGAGCATCACGCGTCACACCTATGCGAGGGATTTGTCGTGACCACGTATCGAGACGCAGTTCGAACCGCGCTCCAAACACTTCTTCGGGAGGACCCGCGCGTCTTTCTGATGGGCGAAGACGTGGGCCGTTACGGGGGGGCCTACGCGGTTAGCAAAGGGCTGCTCGAGGAGTTCGGAGAAGACCGGATCCGCGATACGCCTTTGTGCGAGTCGACGTTCGTCGGAGCCGGGATTGGCGCAGCGCTCGGCGGGATGCGGCCCATCATCGAGGTCATGACCGTCAACTTCAGCTTGCTGGCGATCGACCAAGTCGTGAACAACGCCGCGGTGATGCGGCACATGTCCGGCGGGCAGTTCGAGGTTCCGATCGCGGTGCGCATGGCGACCGGCGGCGGTAAGCAAATCGCTGCACAGCATTCCCACAGCCTCGAGAACTGGTACGCGCACGTGCCCGGCATCAAGGTCCTCGCGCCGGCCACGGTGCAGGACGCGCACGACATGTTGCTCGCCGCGGTCGAAGACCCGGACCCTGTGTTCATCTTCGAGCATCAGATGCTGTACGGCATCGAGGGGCCACTCGACACCGAGACGACCCCTCCCTCACCGTGGAAGGCTGCCATTCGGCGTGCGGGCACTGACGTCAGTCTCATCGCGTACGGCGGCTCGGTTCACAAAGCCCTGGCGGCCGCCGAGGAGCTCGACAAAGATGGAGTCAGCGCCGAGGTCGTCGATCTTCGAAGCCTGCGACCGCTCGACCGGGACACGATCCTCGCGAGCGTTTCGCGTACGCACCGCGCGGTCGTGATCGACGAGGCGTGGAAAACCGGTAGCTTGGCATCGGAGATTAGCGCCATCTTGGCCGAAGACGCGTTCTACGAGCTCGACGCGCCGGTTGCGCGCGTGTGCACCCTCGAGGTTCCGATTCCATATGCCAAGCATCTCGAGGAAGCGGCAATTCCGCAGGTTGACCGGATCATCGAAGCCGCGAAGGGGAGTGTGGGCGGTGGTTGAGTTCGTCATGCCATCTCTCGGCGCCGACATGACAGCGGGAACGCTCGCCAAATGGCGCGTCTCGCCGGGGGACCCGGTGTCGCAGGGGGATATCATCGCGGAGGTGGAAACCGACAAGGGGCTCATCGAGGTTGAGGTGTTTGAGACGGGTGTGGTGGAGAGCCTTCTCGTCGAAGAGGGGGCGAAGGTGCCGGTGGGGACGCCGCTTGCGGAGATTGCTACAGTGTCAGTGCCAGCGTCAGTGTCAGCGCCAGAGTCAGCGCCAGAGTCAGCGTCGGTGTCAGCGCCAGCTTCGGTGCCTGGGCGCATCATCTCTGCCGGGTCCTCGGAGGTTGATCTCGATGGGCCTATGGCCTCTCCTGCAGTTCGGCGGCGGGCGCATGAGCTCGATGTGTCGCTTCAGGGCATGCATGGCACTGGGGACCACGGTCGGATTACGCTCGATGACGTGGAGGGTCCGGCGCCGCCTGCACCGAGCGATCGCGTTCGTATCTCCCCTTACGCGCGTCGGATCGCGTCCGAGCGCGGGATCGATGTCCGCCGGGTCCATGGAACCGGGGCGGGTGGGGCGATTCGGGCGAGCGATGTGTTGAGCGCCAAGGTTCCGGCGCCGGGCAAACCCGTGTCGGCCGCGGAGCGGATGCAGCGCGCCATTGCGGCGGCGATGACGCGTGCCAACGACGAGATTCCGCACTACTACGTCGAGCACGCCATCGACATGGGGAATGCGCTGGCATGGCTTCGGGAGGTCAACGCTTCCCTCAGTGTTAGTGAGCGGCTGGTGTCGGGTGTGCTGGTGCTGCGGGCGGTGGCGCGCGCGTTGCATAAGCACAAGAAGCTCAATGCGACCTGGCAGGGTGCGGAGGCTGTGCCGAGCGAGGAAATTCACGTCGGGCTTGCGGTCTCGCTCCGCGGCGGCGGGCTCGTGGCGCCCGCGTTGCGGAACACGAATGAAGGCAGCTTGTCCGACTTGATGGCGCGCATGATCGATCTCGTCAGCAGGGCGCGAGCAGGCGCGCTTCGAAGCTCAGAGATGACGTGCGCGACCATCACGCTGACCGCTCTCGGTGAACGCGGTGTCGACAGCGTGACCCCTATCATCTTTCCGCCGCAGGTGGCGATCGTCGGCTGCGGCGCAACGGCCGAACGGCCTTGGGTCGTCGACGGTCAGGTGGTGCCTCGGCCGGTCATGCACGTGACACTCGGCGCCGACCACCGGGTCAGTAACGGTCACCAGGGCGCGCGATTCCTGAGCGCCCTTGATCGCCTCTTGCAGGATCCCGAGAAACTATGACTAGCGACGAAATACGAACGACTCTACTCACTTGCCTGTCCGACGTGGCCCCGGAAATCGGAGACGAAGAGATCGAGGACGACGCGGATCTGCGCGACGAGCTCGACCTCGATTCGATGGACGTTCTTCGGTGGGTCCAAGGGATTCACAAGGCGCTCGGGGTCGAGATTCCCGAAGAGGACTATGGAAAAATCGCTACGCTTGGGGCCGCTATCGACTATGTTGCGGCCCGCATCGGCTGACTGTGGTACAGCTCCGCGCATGGATAAGACCGCGCCGATCGCCCAGTATATGACCCCGATGCCCCACACCGTGGGGAGCGAGCAGACAATCACGTTTGCTCAAGAGCTCATGCAGAAGTACGACATCCGCCACCTGCCTGTCCTGCACGGCGGCGAGCTCTACGGCATCGTCAGCGATCGAGACCTCGGCATGGTCGCCGGCCTCAACGAGGTCGATCCCGACGCCACGACCGTCGAAGAAGCGATGACCCAGGAGGCGTACACCGTCGCCAAAGAGACCCCGCTCTTCACCGTGCTGGAAGAGATGCTCGAGCACAAGTACGGCTCGGCGATTGTGGTTGAAGGCGTGAAGATCATAGGCATCCTCACCACGCACGATGCGCTGAAGCTCCTGGTCGACAACTTCGCGAAGGCGTGACCCCGCAAAGTCGATGCTTTGCATCGACCACGGGGCTTCGCCAGGTCTCAGTCGTCTACGCCTAGCTCGTTGATCACCTTCGAGAGGAGTGGAGGGTCGTCGGTCATGATGCCGTCGATGCCGTAGGTCGTGATCAGGAAGCGCATTTCTTCTTCGTCGTTGATGGTCCAGACGTGCACGTACATGCCGAGCTCGTGAGCTCTGGGTACGAAGCCCGGGTGCAGGACGTCGACGATGCGATCGCCGACGTCATACTGGGTGGGTACCTGCGCGAACTCGCCCGGCGGATCGTATTCGGAGTCGAGCTCCCCAAAGGACTTGCCCCAGAAAACTAGAGTCTCCTGGACGCCGATGTTGGTGGGGACCTCGGGGGCCGCCAGGCGAAGCTCTTCCAGGAGATCGCTAGAAAACGCGGAGCCGATCATCTTGTCGGTCACGCCGTGCTCACGAATCACCTCGACGAAGTGGTCGAGGATCGAGGGGTCTTCTTGCTTGACCTCGATGATGAACGGGGTACCGGGGTAGCGGTCGAAGACCTCTTCCAGCGTGGGCACGACCAGCCCCATGTCTCGGTACGGGTAAGTCTCGCCATCGTCCTTGCTGAAGTTGTAGCCCGCGTCGCACTCGCGGATGGCCGCAAAGGTCATCTCTTTGATCGCGCCAGTGCAGTTGGTCGTTCGATCGACCGTGCCGTCGTGCATCACGACCAGCATGCCATCACTCGTTTCGTGGACGTCGAGCTCGAGGATGTCGGTGCCGTCTTCGAGCGCTTGGTCGTAGGCGAGCAGAGTATGCTCAGGCCGAATCCGGCGTCCGCCGCGGTGAGCGATGTTGACTACTTTGTCGCAGCGGAGCATCTCTTGCGGGGTCTTGCACTTAGGCTCGCCGCCGCTGGTATCCGCGCTGCTGCTGTCGCAGCCGAGGGCCGCGATGGAGATAATCGTCAAAAGTAAGAAAAGCTTGTTCATGGCTTGCGCCTCCTAAGGGGAGCCCCCTAGCAGGACTGCGACCGACTGTCCCCTCGGGGTTGTCCGCGACCCTCCATCCTGGCACCTTTGCGACCGTGTCTAATCGAACCCAGATGACGTTTTGCCGCATTTGTGAGGCGACCTGCGGCCTGAAAGCCACGATCGAGGGAGATCGAGTCGTCGCGCTCGAGCCCGACCATGACCACGTGGTGAGCAAGGGCTACTCGTGTATCAAAGGACTCCGCTACCACGAGATCCATCATTCGCCTGATCGGTTGCGCGTTCCGTTGAAGCGAGTCGGAGACCGGTTCGAGGAGATCAGTTGGGCGCAGGCGCTCGAAGAGATCGGCGCGAAGGTGCGGCAGTTGGTGAAAGACCACGGTGGCGATTCGGTTTCTGCCTATCTCGGCAACCCGATTTCGTTCAGCTTGCTGCCTCCGATCCTCACGGCCGCGTTTCTTCAAGGGCTCGGGTCGCGCAACCTCTTCCAGACTGGCTCGCAAGATTGCAACAACAAGTTTGCCGCCGCGCAACGGCTGTATGGGTTTCCGTTCATTCAGCCGTTTGCGGATGTCGACCGCACGCAGTGCCTGGTCATCATCGGCTCGAATCCGGCCGTGTCTCGGTCGAGCTTCATGCAGCTCCCCGACCCGATTCGACGTTTGCGGGCGATCGAGGAACGCGGCGGGAAGGTTTTTCTCGTGAACCCGCGGCGTACCGAGACCGCGAAGCAACTGGGGACGCAGGTGTTCATCCGTCCGGACACCGACGTGTACCTCCTGCTGAGCTTCTTGCACGAGGTAATCAGCCGTGATGCGGTCGATCACGATCGGGTTGGGCGCTACATGAAGGGGCTCGAAGCGCTTCGGAAGGTGTCCGAGCCGTGGACGGCGGAGCGAACGACGGAGGTCACCGGTGTGCCGGCCGACACCCTACGCTCGATAGTCGACGCGTACCTTGGGGCGGACGGCGCGGCGCTCTTTTTGTCGACCGGCGTCAATCAGGGCAGTCACGGTACCCTCGCGTTTTGGATACAGGAAGCGATCAACGCGATCACCGGCAACCTCGACCGGTTGGGGGGAACGATCGTGGGCCATGGCTGCGTCAAGAACTTTCCTAAGCATGCCCGAAAGGGCGGCCACACGATGCGCAAAGACCTGTCTCGCGTTGGCCAGCTTCCGTCGGTAGCGGACACGTTCCCGGCGGGTCTCATGGCGGACGAGATCCTGACGCCCGGCCAAGGGCAGGTCCGGGGGTTGTTCTGCGTGTCCGGCAATCCTCTTCTGACAGTCCCTAACAGCAATGGGCGGCTCGAAGAAGCGCTCGCGGCTCTCGAGCTGCTCGTCGTGATCGACATTTTTCGCAACGAGACTGCCAATCATGCGCACTACATCTTGCCGGGTAGCAGCGCGTTCCAACGCGCGGACCTGCCCTTCGTGTTTCAGTCGTTGATGGGTGCACAACCGATCCCCTATACGCAGTACACCGACGCGCTGCTTCCTCTGGAGGACGAGCAACGCGATGAGAATATGATCTTGCTGCAGCTCGCGCGCGCGTGCGGGTCCAAAGTCTTCGGTTCGCGGGTGGCAAATGGTTTCTTCCAGACATGGAGCGGGCTTGGAAAGCTTCCATGGGTTGGGAGTCGATTAGGCCTGACACCGGAGCGTCTCTTGGGGTTGATGGCGCGCGCGTTTCGGCTCGGCTCGTTGAACAGGCTCCGAAAGGACCCTCATGGACGCTTGCTCGAGCCGAACAAAGGGGGGGACTTCCTCGGTGAGCGCGTAGTCACCGATGACGGCCTGGTCGACTTGGCGCCGGGGGAGCTCGTTGAGGCAGCCAGGAGGCTCGAGCCGGTCTTCGAGCAGGAACGGGCGCAGCGCGACAAGCTCAAGCTGATCAGCAAGCGCGAACAGCACAGCCACAACAGTTGGCTACACAATCACCCGCGCTTCGTCGAAGGCAAGCGCTCGACCAACTATCTCTATATGAATCCGAGGGATGGCGAAAAGGCCGGCGTCGCGTCGGGCGCGATGGTCGAGGTTCGCAGCAGCGTAGCCTCGGTCCGCCTGCCGGTTCAGCTCACTGACGACATGATGATCGGTGCAGTCGCCCTCCCGCACGGCTGGGGCCACCAAGCGGCGGACGGATTGAGCGTAGCCAGTAAGACGACGGGCGTGAACGTGAACCTGCTGGCCGCCGACGGGCCCGATCGGCTCGAGTACTTCTCCGGGATGGCGAAGCTAAATGGGATTTGGGTCGAGGTATTCCCCGTGGACTGACCTCCAGCATCGGCGCCAGCGCGGGTGCCTCGGTCGGTGAGCTTACCCTAGCAGTTAGGGAAATGGGGACCGATTGTAAAAGTTCTGTCACCAACCAGCCGTTCTCTCGTAACCCGGTTCCGGGTCTGCAATACAAGGACCAGCGGGTGCGCAAGCGCTAAGTGCAATGCTCAAGCGATGGATAGGTCAGGCGTTCCTTCGGGTCGCCGGTTGGAAGACGGACGGGGAGAGACCTACCGTGGATCGGTACGTGATCATCGCTGCACCGCACACGTCGAACTGGGACATGCCCTTCATGTTGGCGATGGCGTTCGCCTACGACATCCCGGTGAAGTGGATGGGCAAGCACACCCTCTTCAAAGCGCCGTTCGGTCCCTTCTTCAGGAGCCTCGGCGGCATCCCGATCGTGCGCCATCGTCCCGGCGGCGTCGTTGGGCAGATGGTCGAGCACTTCGAGAACAACGAATCTCTGGTATTGATGGTGCCAGCTGAAGGCACGCGCTCGCACGTCGACTACTGGAAGTCCGGCTTCTATCACATCGCGGCAGCCGCCGACGTGCCGGTCATCCTTTCGTATCTCGACTTCGGCAAGAAGGTCGGTGGCATTGGCCCTGCAATCGAGCTCACCGGTGACTTTCGCGCCGACATGGACAAGATTCGCGAGTTCTATTCGGACAAGCAAGGGTTTCGGCCCGACAGGGCAGGCGTGATCCGGCTCCGCGAAGAAGACGTGGAAGAGATCGTCGACCACGACGGTACCGGGGCCGCGGAGATCGACCGGCTCGCAGGCAACCTGTAACATTTTCGCCCTCTAGACGTCCTTTACAGTCGCGGCCGGATCGTGAAACGATGCGGGCCTTCGAAAGGCGTCCGAATGAGCAACGAGAGTGCCGTGTGGCTGAAGGTCCTCGACCCAGAGGAGCTTCCTGAGGGCCGCGTCAAGGCCGTAACATGCAAGCATCGAACGCTCTGCCTAACTCACTTCGAGGGGCAGTTTGCGGCGCTCGACAACAAGTGCCCGCACCAAGGCGGGCCGTTAGGGGAAGGCTCGATCGAGGGCGGCTTGCTCCGCTGTCCCTGGCACGGCTGGGACTTCGATCCGCTCACCGGTAAGCCGCCGGGCGGCTTCGATGACGGCGTCGAGACCTTCCCGCTGGAGGTGCGGGAAGACGGCGTGTATGTCGCGTTTGCCGCGGAGGAACTTCACGTCCGCACCGCGAGCGACGTCATGGTCGAGACGCTGATCGCCTGGGGCCTGCGATGGGTGTGGGGGATTGTCGGGCACTCGAACCTCGGGTTCGCCGATGCGATGCGGCGACAGGAAGCCGAAGGAACGTTGGGTTACTTTGGAATCCGCCACGAAGGGGCCGCCGCGTTTGCTGCATCGGCCTACGGGAAGCTCACCGGCAGGCCCGCCGCATGTTTCGCGATCGCAGGCCCCGGCGCGACCAATCTTCTGACGGGGCTCTGGGATGCGCACGTGGACCGCGCTCCGACGCTCGCGCTAACTGGTCAGGTTCCGACCACGCTCATCGGACGCGGCGCGTTTCAAGAGGTCGACCTTGCAGCCGCCTTTGGGGGTGTAGCGAAGTATACCGCGGTGGTTGCGAAGGACTCGAACTTCGCTGAGCTCGCCGGCCTTGCCTGCAAGCACGCGATTATCGAGCAGGGGGTCTCCCAAATGGTATTCCCCGACGACGTGCAGGTGGTTGAAGCGCCAGACACGAAGGCCGGTTCGCCGGAGGGCCGGGTCACCGCGCGTCAGATTTCGCCTCCACTGGACTCGCTCGAGCAAGCGGCAAAGAAGATTGCGGAGGCCAAGCGTCCCGTCATCATCGTCGGGCACGGTGCCCGGTTCGTCATGGATCCGGTGATCGCGCTAGCCGAGCAGCTCAACGCGCCAGTGATGACGACCTTCAAAGGCAAGGGGCTCATCGCTGACGATCATCCGCTTGGGTGCGGAGTACTCGGGCGCAGCGGGACGCCGGTCGCGAGCTGGTTCATGAACGAGTCCGACTTGCTCATCGTCTTCGGTGCGAGCTTCAGCAACCACACTGGGATCACGAGCTACAAGCCGATCGTTCAAGTGGACTACGACCCCATGATGCTCGGTCGGCTTCATTCGGTGACGGTCCCAGTATGGGGTGAGATCGGCGTGACCGCGGGCCTCCTGAAGGAGCGTCTCGGGTCGGCCGCGGCGGTCGACCAGCGTCCCGACGTGGTCGACCGATGGAAGATCTGGCGCGAGGAGAAGACGCGGAGGCTCAGCGAAGTGGAGGGCGGCGGGGTGCACTCGGCTGCGATCTTCGCTGCGCTGACTGCAACTGCACCTGAAGACGCGATCATCGCCGTCGACGTCGGCAACAATACCTATTCGTTTGGCCGCTACTTCGAATGCCAGCGGCAGTCTGTGCTGATGAGCGGGTATCTCGGATCGATCGGGTTCGGCTACCCCGCAGCAATGGGGGCGTGGGCCGCGACCCAAGAGAGCGACCCGCGTTTCAGTGGCCGCAAGGTCATCGCCGTGACCGGTGACGGCGGCTTTGGGCAATACATGGCTGAGTACACCACGGCGGTGAAGTACGGGATGGATATCACCCACGTGCTGCTGAACAACAGTGAACTCGGCAAGATCAGCAAGGAACAGCGCACGGCCGACTACGACGTCTGGCAAACATCGCTCCACAACCCGAACTTCGCTGAGTTCGCGGAGCTTTGCGGAGCGCTCGGGCTTCGCGTGACCGCCGCGAACCAACTCGAGGGTGCGCTTGCCGAGGCGTTGGCACACGACGGCCCGGCAACGGTTGAAATTCTCGCTGACCCACTCCTCATTTGACATAGGGAAACGAATGACCGTCACCCAAGTTCGCAGACAAGAAAAAGTTCCCGTCGCCAAGTGGAGTGAGCTCGCAGACCGAGATCCCACGTACGCGTTGGTTGCGGATGTTGATTTGGTGGTGCTCCGGTACGACGATGAGGTGTCGGTGCTGTATGGTCGATGCCTCCACCGAGGCGCGCTGATGGCTGACGCCCGAGTCGAGGGCGAGAACCTCATTTGCGGCCTCCACGGCTGGGACTATCGGTATGACACCGGCGTGAGCTCCTACAACAACGAGGAGGTGCTGCCGAAGTTCCGAGCCTGGGTCGATCACGACGCGGACGCGGTGCTCGTCGACAAAGAGGAGATTCGAGCTTGGGCGGAGAAGTCGCCGCAGCCCTACGATCGACGAGAGTATCTGGGTCTCTACGCGGACGTTCACGGGGCCCCCGAGGAACCGTTCAACCAGCACATCCAGGAGCTTGCTCGTAATGGTCTATCGAAGGTCGGCCACGACGGACCGATGTCTGCGATGGGGGTGCCGCGCCAGGAGCTGCCGTCTTGGGATGATGTCCTACTCTTGACCGCTCAGCTCGCGCGGAAGCCGCTGCTTGGCGAGGTGCCGGTCGGGTCCGACGTTGTCATCGGCCCGCAGGCCAAGAAGCCACTGCATCTCGATATTCCGCTCTTCGTCAGTGATATGAGCTTTGGAGCCTTGAGCCGCGAGGCCAAGATCGCACTGTCAAAAGGCGCCGAGATGGCTGGCACCGGCATCTGCTCTGGGGAAGGCGGCATGCTGCCCGACGAGCAGGCGAGCAACTCCCGCTACTTCTACGAGCTCGCCTCGGCACGCTTCGGCTGGAGCATGGACAAGGTGAAGAAGTGCCAGGCGTTTCACTTCAAAGGCGGGCAGGGCGCCAAGACCGGCACGGGCGGACATCTGCCCGGCAAAAAGGTGAGTCCTGAGATTGCAGCCGTGCGCGGTCTGAATCCGGGGGAAGCAGCGATCAGCCCTGCCACCTTTCCCGATTTGGACGGGCCCGCTGACTTCAGACTCCTTGCCGACGAGGTGCGGGAAGCCACCGGGGGGATTCCCGTCGGCTTCAAGCTGAGCGCGCAGCATATCGAAAACGACATCGACTTCGCGCTCGAGGCGGACGCGGACTACATCATCCTCGACGGTCGCGGCGGCGGGACGGGGGCAGCTCCCAACATCTTCAGGGACAACATTTCCGTCCCGACGATGGTGGCCTTGGCGCGTGCGCGGCGTCATCTCGATGCGCGTGAGCGCACGGACGTCACCCTGGTCATCACCGGCGGGCTTCGGACCGAAAGCGACTTCGTGAAGGCGCTGGCTCTGGGCGCGGACGCGATCGCTGTCTCGAACTCGGCGCTTCAAGCGATCGGTTGCCTCGGGATGCGGGCCTGCCAGACCAACAACTGCCCCGTCGGAATTGCCACGCAGCGGACGCATTTGCGAGCGCGGCTCGAGATCGAAAAGTCGGCGCGGCGGCTCGACAACTACTTCCGCGCGACGGTCGACCTGATGAAAGTGCTGGCGCGCGGCTGCGGGCATGCGCACCTCAGTCAGTTTGAACAGGGCGACCTCACGACCTGGAAGCGCGAGATCGCCCAGCTCACAGGCATCCACTATGCGGGGGTCACACCGGCATGACCTGGAGGGAACTTGGCACGGTCGCGCCCAGCGAGCTTTCCCAAGCGCGGCTTCAGTTGCATTGGGCGGCTCAGCTGGTGAGCGCTCCGGGGACCAGCTTGCTTCCAGCTGCGGGGGACTACGCGCAGACGAATCTCGGATGGGATGCAGAGCTCGGCGTCATGACTGGGCGCAATGCCGGTCCGGCGTCGATGCAGGCCGCCTTGGTATTCGAAGCCTTGGAGCTGCTGGTCCTCGACGGCGGGCACGAACGCGCTTCGATGCGACTTGCCGGGCATACCCTGGAGCAGGCTCTCGCGTGGCTGGGCCAAGAGATCTCAGGCGAAGGACAAGCACTCGCCTTGCCCGTTCATGAGATGCCTCCGTATGCCGCGGGGGAGGGAGGGGTGTTCTCGGATGCCGGGATGGAGGCGCGCGCGGAGCTGTCCGCCTGGTTTGCGAACTCGTTCGGGCTCATTCGAGACGCGGTCGCCGACTATCCGGACGCGGCACTCGTGCGTTGTTGGCCCCATCATTTCGACGTAGCGAGCTTGCTCACCCTCGATTCCCGGGTCGGCGCCGAGGAGGCGCGCAGCATCGGCGTCGGCTTTTCCCCGGGGGACGGCTCCTACGATCAACCGTACTTCTACGTCACCCCGTGGCCATATCCCGATGCCAATAGCCTCCCGCCTCTCACGGGCGGCGCGCACTGGCACACGGAAGGATGGACCGGCGCGGTGCTCACCGGGGAGCAATTGATCTCGGCCCCACCAGCGGAGCAGCAACGCGCCGCTCGACGCGCTCTCGATCGTGCGGTGGCTGCCTGTCGCGAGATCCTCGGTGCCTAGCGTCCAAGCAGCAACACGCTGACGCCCGCGGCAATTGCGATCACTTGCGGCCAACCAGGAAGAGCGGGCTGGTCATGCTCGTGGGCCCAGTCATGTGTCACCACGTGCAGCAAGAGCCCGCTCACCGCCGCTTCGATCCACGGTTCGCCACGCGTCCAGCTTCCAAGCGACGTTTGCTGCGCAAGCACGACACCAAGCGATCCAACCAGCGCCAAACCTACCGCGCGCCGGATGCCACTGTTGCGACCGTGTGCGGAGGTGAACGCGAGCGTGATCAAGGCCGTGACCGGCACCGAATGCACCGCGATCGCGGTCAGCACGTCACCGTGATGATGGCCGGCATGGGCCTCGCCGGTGAACGAGCCCAGCGCCAAGCCATCGCCGAGCTTGTGGATCATCAGGCCCCAATAACTGAGCTCGAGGCCCATCGTAGAGGAGTGATCGTGCTCGGGGTCCTCATGGGCGGCCCGTTCGATCAGCCACGGCGTGATGAATGCAATGGCGACCGCGATCAAGACCAGCGGACCCCCCGCACCGATGGCGTCGGGAATCAGCCTCCCGACCACGACGGCCACCGACGATACGATGGCAAAGGTGCGGATTGCGTCGAGGAGACGGCCACGCCCAGGGGCGACCAAGCCCACCGCGGCGCCCGCGGCCACGGATCCTACGACAATCGCGATCGGCCACTCCATCGAGCCGACTTACCACACTCGGAGCTGTCCCGGCTTCGTTAGATGCCGAGCGACTCGGCCTCTAGCGCGGCTTCCTTCGCGAGCTGCTCCTTCGCACACGTCGCGCAAGCGATGGCTTCCTTGGCGATTTCGTAACCCGCGCCGCCGGGATCGTCCTGGAACTTCGACCTGCGGCCGGTGCTCCCCTTCTGTGCTTTGCCGCGACTCGGGTACTCGGCGGGCCGGCGCTCGGTCACCACCTTCGTGGCCCTCTCTCCGGGGCGCGACACTGCATTGCAAAGCTCACATCGGTACATTCAGGGACTCCTCGGTCTGAGAACCCGCTGTTTGGCACATGGGCCGAGCGCGGGCAACCCAAGGGGCCGGAGCCCTAGCCCAGCGCCCAACGGGGCTCACGCGCTTAGCAGCTTGGCGATTTCAGGCGCTGCGTAGGTCAGGACTCCATCGGCGCCGGCGCGCTTGAAGCACAGGATGCTCTCGAGGATGGCTCTCTCCCAATCGAGCCACCCCTGGTCGCACGCGCCGCGCAGCATCGCGTACTCGCCGCTGACCTGGTAGGCGAAGGTCGGAAGCCCAAACGACTCTTTCACGCGGCGGACGATGTCTAGGTAGGGCATGCCCGGCTTGACCATGACCATGTCGGCCCCTTCGGCCACGTCGAGCGCGACTTCGCGGAGCGCCTCGTCGGTGTTTCCGGGGTCCATTTGGTAGGTGCGCTTGTCGGCCGTACCGAGGCTTTGAGCCGAGCCGACTGCGTCGCGGAAAGGGCCGTAGAACGCCGATGCATATTTGGCCGAATACGCGAGGAGATTGACTTGCTCGAGCGCCTCCGAGTCGAGCGCTTTGCGAATCGCGCCGATACGGCCGTCCATCATGTCGCTCGGAGCAATCACGTCGCAGCCCGCATGCGCCTGCACGATGGCCTGTTTGCAGAGCACCCCTACCGTTTCGTCGTTGAGGATCTCCCCGTCCCGGACGATGCCGTCCTGCCCGTGGGTGGTGTAGGGGTCGAGCGCCACGTCACAAATCACGCCGATGTCGTCGTTTGCTTCCTTGATGGCGCGAACCGCGCGGCACACGAGGTTATCGGGGTTGGTCGCCTCTCTGCCGTTGGGCGTCTTGAGCTCCTGCGGCGTGACGGGGAACACCGCAATTGCGGGGATGCCGAGCGCCGTGGCTTCGCCGACCGCTTTCACCAAGAGATCGATGCTCAGTCGCTCGACACCGGGCATCGAAGGAACCGGGGTGCGCGTGCCTTTGCCTTCCTGAACGAACAGGGGCCAGATCAGGTCATCTGGCATGACGTTGGATTCCCGGGTAAGGCGGCGCGCCCACTCGGTGCGCCGGTTGCGCCGCATGCGCGTGTTCGGGAACTCTGACGAAGCGCTTTGAGCCATGGATGCGGGGAGCCTAGCATGGCGCTACAATGCGTGCGTGAGAATCGGGCTCTTGGCATTGGCTTTGTCGTTGTGGGTGGCGGCCTGTTCAACGACGATGACAGGGCGAAGGCAGCTGACGCTCATCGACGACGACCAGATGGACGCGATGGGCCTCGCCGCGTTCGCCAGCTTGAAGAAGGAAGGCGAGCTCAATCAGGATCCGGCGATCGACCAGTATGTGGCGTGCATCGCCGCCGCCATCGTGGAGGTCGTCCCAACCGAGAACGGCCCCGATGATCGTCGTTGGGATTTGTTGGTCTTGGAGGATCCGACGCCGAACGCGTTTGCGCTCCCGGGAGGCAAGATCGGGGTTCACACCGGGATGCTCGATGTGGCGACCACGCCGGGGCAGCTTGCTGCGGTTGTCGGCCACGAGGTTGCGCATGTCTTGTTGCGCCACGGCAACGAACGGATGTCCCAGTCGATTCTGGCGGATACGGCCGTGAACACCGCCTCGGCTGCAGCGGGTGCCGCCGCGCCTCAATATCAAGATTTGATCGTGGGTGGGCTCGGCGTAGGCGCCCAGTTCGGTGTGCTCTTGCCGTTCAGCCGCAAGCACGAGAGCGAGGCCGACTACGTAGGGCAGCTCTTCATGGCCCAGGCAGGATTCTATCCGGCCGAGGCGATCACTCTCTGGCAGCACATGGCGCAGACCGGCGGTGAGGGGCCAGAACAGTGGCAATCGACACACCCCTCCGATGAAACCCGCATCGAGAGGCTGCACGCGAACCTCCCGCAGGCGATGAAGGAATATGAAACGGCCCGCGCGGCCGGGAAGAGCCCGAACTGCACGCCGCCGCCCGATGAGTGGATCAACCCCGAGGCGTTGCCGTAGCGCTCAGTTGTGCGCCTGCACGAATCGAACGACCGCTTCGCCGATCTCGCTAGGCGAATCCTCTTGAATGAAGTGGAGACCCTTCACGGTGATCTCCTCCTGGTTCGGGAGCTGCCGCGCGAACTCGCGTTGTCGGCCGATCAGGACGATGCCCGGGTCGGCGTTGATAAAGAGCTTCGGCAACGAGTCGCTCCTCTGTAGCCATTTCGAATACGCTTCGACAATCTCGTGCACGTCTTTCGGCTCGCCGCCGATCGGGATCTGGCGCGGCCAGGTGAGGGTAGGGCGACGTGATTCGCCCGGCTCGGTGAAGCGGGCGCGGTATCGATTCATCTCTTCGTCGCTGAGCTTCCGGATGACCGACGACGGCAAGATGCGCTCGATGAACACGTTCTTGGTGAGAATGATCTCTTCGCCTGCCGGTGATCGCATCGCACGAAAGATCTTGCGCGCATCCTCGGCCCAGTCGTCCCAGCTCTGCAGCGGGCAAACGATGGCTTCCATGTAGGCGATACCCTTGACCTGCTCGGGGTGGCGGCGTGCCCAGTGGAAACCGAGGCCCGACCCCCAGTCGTGAATCACCAGGAAGACCTGTTGGTCGCCGACGACCGCATCGAACCACGCGTCCAAGTAGCGGCGGTGATCGACGAAGCGATAACCACTCGAGCTCTCGCCGGAGTCCCCCATTCCGATGAGATCAGGAGCGAGGCAGCGTGCGGTGGGAGCGACCTCTTTGATCACGTTGCGCCACAAGTACGACGACGTCGGGTTACCATGGAGGAAGACCGCGATCGGGCCGTCTCCACCGGTGTCGACGTAAGACATCTCGCTGTCTTCGACGGCGACGCGTTTTCTTGGATGGGGGTCTTCGGCTGGGATGGCGACCATGGTGTATAGTCCGCCGAATGACGGTCGACCGCAAATGGGAAGCGCCGCCGAGCGAGTTCTTGGTTCCCTATGATGGCACCTTCCGAATCGCGACGGCACCGACCGCGCCTTCAGGGGAGGTCGACAAGGTCGCCTTGAAAGCCGCGCGCAGGGAACGAACGGAGGGGATCTACGAGCTTCAGCGGAAGCTCTATGCGGACAACCGCTACGCGGTGCTCTTCGTGTTTCAGGCGATGGATGCTGGTGGCAAGGACGGCACGATTCGGAACGTATTTACGGGTGTGAACCCGGCGGGCTTTCAAGTGTCTTCCTTCAAAGCCCCCTCCGAGGAGGAGCTCGAGCATGATTTCCTTTGGAGGATCGCGAAGCGGTTGCCGGAGCGCGGCCGAATTGGCGTGTTCAACCGCAGCCACTACGAGGAGGCGCTGATCGTTCGCGTCCACCCGGAGTTCCTCGAGAGCCAACGACTTCCGAACTTGAACCGTGAGACCATTTGGAACGAGCGGTTCGAATCGATCCGCAACTTCGAAGAACATCTGGCAGACAACGGCACCATCACCGTCAAATTCTTTCTCAACGTATCCCGGGAACAACAGAAGCACCGGTTGCTTCGTCGCATCGACAAGCCCAGCCGGAACTGGAAGTTCAACCTGCGTGACGTCAAAGAGCGAGAGCGATGGCCCGAATACATGCATGCGTTTGAAGTGGCGCTCAATGAGACTTCGCGACCGTGGGCACCCTGGTATGCAATCCCCGCTGACAGCAAACCCTACATGCGGTTACAAGTGGCCCGCATCGTCCAAGAGACGCTCGAGAGCCTCGGAGTCGAGTTCCCGGCGATCGACGAGACGGCGCGGCTCGCGCTCGGCGAATGCCGCAAAGTGCTCGAACGCCAATGAGCGCGCCGCCAATCGTCTTGACGGTTGCGGGCTCGGATCCTTCGGGCGGTGCGGGGCTGCAGGCAGACCTGAAGACGATCCACCTCCACGGCGCCTACGGCGTTGCGGTGCCGACACTAATCACCGTGCAGAGCACCGAACGGGTCGAGGACGTCGAGTTTCTATCGCCGGACCTCGTGCGGGCGCAGCTCATGACCTTGCTTGCAGATATCGAGCCTGCCGCCGCAAAGACCGGGGCGCTTGGCTCGCCTGCGGTCGCTCATGTCCTCGGGTCGGTCATGGCGGAGGCGCGCTTTTCGTGGGTGGTCGATCCCGTCTGGTTGCCAACTCGGGGGAAGCCGCTTGCCAAAGCGGACATGGTGGAGGCCTACAAGGACGCGGTCATTCCGCGCGCTGCCCTCGTGACGCCGAACGCTCGGGAAGCCGGGTTGCTGGCCGAGATGCCTGTCCGCTGCGCCGACGATGCCCGCAAAGCGGCCGAGCGGATCTCTGCTCTCGGCGCTGCGGCTGTTCTCGTGAAAGGAGGCCACTTCGAGGGCCCGGCTCGGGGGACCGACGTGCTCCTTCACGAAGGGGAGGTTACCGAGCTCAAGGTGGAGGAAGTCGTTCCGGGTAGTTTTCACGGGACCGGGTGTGCGCTCTCCGCTGCCGTTGCCGCTCGACTTGCGTTTGGGGAGGACATTCCGAAAGCCGTCGTTGGCGCCAAGGCGTGGCTCACTCAGGCGCTCACCCACGCATTTGCCGTAGGGAAGGGGGCCAGGCCCGTGAATCATCTCTGGCCTATGGACGACAAACCTTAGTCCCGTTCGAAGTTTTGCGAACGCTTTAGTTGCCCCGCCTTTTGCGAGGCTGCTACATGCGAGCAGGTTTTCGGATGGCGCGGCGTCGGAAGAAGAAGGGGGCTCCGCAGATCGAGCTGCCCATGGACAGTATCGAGGACGCGTCGCTCGTCGTCGAAGCTCAGCGCCGGTATCTCAACTACGCGCTGAGCGTCATCACCTCTCGCGCGCTGCCCGATGTCCGCGACGGACTGAAGCCGGTGCAGCGGCGAATCCTGTACACGATGTACAACGAGCTTCGGTTGCGGAGCGACGTCAAGCATCGGAAGTCGGCCGCAATCGTCGGCGACGTGATGGGCAAATTCCACCCGCACGGCGACACCGCCATCTACGACGCCCTCGTGCGCATGGCGCAGTCCTTCACCATGCGGGAACCGTTGGTCGACGGCCGTGGCAACTTCGGCTCACCGGACGGCGATTCGGCGGCCGCGATGCGTTACACCGAGGCTCGTCTTCAGAAGCTTGCCGACGAGCTCTTGGTCGAGCTTGCCAAGAAGACGGTTGCCTTCCGACCGAACTACGACGGGCGGCTGTTCGAGCCGGTCGTTCTCCCCGCGCGTTTTCCGAACCTGTTGGTCAATGGGTCGCAGGGCATTGCGGTTGGGATGGCAACCTCGATTCCACCTCACAATTTGGCCGAGGTGATTCAAGCATGCGTGGCGCTCATCGACGGGGACCTCACGACCAAGCAGCTGATGAAGTTCGTGAGGGGCCCGGACTTTCCGACGGGCGGCGAGCTGATCAGCACCAAGAGCGAGCTCGGGGCGGCGTATGAGAATGGCCAGGGCTCACTCAAACTTCGCGGGGAGTGGAAGACTGAAAAGCCTCGAAGCGGCAACCCGGCTATCGTAATTCACTCGATCCCTTATTCGGTCGAGCGCAGCACCGTGGTCGAGAAGATCGCGGAGGTGATCATCGCCAAGAAGCTGCCCGTGTTGCTCGACGTGCGCGACGAGAGCACCGACGACTGCCGCATCGTCTGCGAGATGAAGAAGGACGCGGACCCACAGCTCATCATGGCATACCTCTATAAGCACACGCCGCTTCAAACCAGCGTGCAGGTGAACCTCACGTGCCTGGTCCCCACGGCCAACCCCGAAGTGGTGGCGCCGCAACGCATCGGCCTCAAAGCCATCCTTCGGCACTTCCTCGACTTTCGGATGGAGGTGGTCACCAAGCGGCTGGAGTTCGAGCTCGATCAGCTCCTCAAGCGCATCCACATCCTCGACGGCTTCGTCATCGTCTTCGATGCGCTCGACGAAGCGATTCGGATCATCCGGCGATCAGAGGGCAAGCAGGATGCCGCCCAGAAGCTGATGAAGCGCTTCAACCTCGATGACCTGCAAGTGGATGCGATCCTGGAGCTCAAGCTCTATCGCCTGGCAAAGCTACAAATCCTCGAGATTCGGAGCGAGCTCGGGCAGAAACAAAAGGAAGCCCGCCGCGTGCAGAAGCTGCTGAAGAGCCCGGCGGCGCGCTGGAAGCTGGTCCGTGCGGAGCTTCTAGAGCTGGCCTCCAACTACGCGGATCCGCGCCGCACCCGCATCACGGCCAAGCTCGACGAGCCCGAGTTCGACGCCGAGGCCTTCATCGTCGACGAGGACGCGATGGTCGTCGTGACCGAGCAGGGGTGGGTCAAGCGGCAGCAGCGGGTCAAGGACGTCGCTTCGACCCGAGTGCGAAAAGGCGACCGGGTGCTGGCCGTTCTGGCCGGGTCGACCAAGAGCACGGTCGCATTCTTCAGCAGCCACGGGGTTTGCTATGTGACTCGAATCGTCGACATTCCAGCGACGACCGGCCACGGCACGCCGCTGCAGACGATGTTCAAGATGGCTGACGGGGAGCGCCTCGTCGGAGCGATGGGTTTCGACCCGCGTTTCTTGGAGGTGCCGCCCCTCGAGGAGGAGTCCGAGGAGCCCGAGCCTCCGTACGCGATCGCCGTCACCCGTGGCGGGCTCGCGTTGCGCTTCTCGCTCCGCGGCCATCGTGAGCCCTCGACGCGCTCCGGTCGCAAGTTCACCCGGCCCAAGCAGGGCGACGAAGTGATCTACGTGGCACCGGTGTTCGAGGAGGACTGCATCACATGCGTGACGAAGCAGCGCCGGGCGCTGGTCTGCGAGGCGGAGGACGTGTCTCTGCTGGCCGGCGCGGGACGTGGCGTCATGCTGATCAAGCTGCAGAAGGACGACGAGGTCTTGGCGGCGCGCGTGCTCTCGTACGACGACGACGTGTTGATCGCGAAGCGGGAAGGCGGCAGCGAGTATCGAATCACGCTTCGCAAATACGAGATCGTGTCGCGGGGCGGTAAGGGCTTTCAACTGTTCACGCGCGGCGCTGTCGAAGGCGAAGCCTACCAAGAACCCGAGATTCCCGTCTTCGAGGAGGAGTAGTGGCGTACACCGCCAAAGACATCGATGTTCTCGAAGGCTTGGAGCCGGTTCGCAAGCGGCCCGCGATGTACATTGGAGGGACCGATGCGCATGGGTACCATCACTTGCTGTGGGAGATCCTCGACAACGCGGTCGACGAGGCCATCAACGGGCACGCGTCTCGCATCGAGGTGGCGCTGGATGCGGATCACCGTGGTGCAACGGTCATCGACAATGGGCGCGGCATCCCGGTCGACACCCATCCGAAATTCAAGAAGTCGGCCCTCGAGCTGATCCTCACGACGCTTCACGCGGGCGGCAAGTTCGAGGGGACGAGCTACCAAGTCGCTGGTGGCCTCCACGGCGTCGGTTCGTCGGTGGTCAATGCTCTGTCTTCGGAGCTGACCGCTACCGTCTGGCGTGGGGGCAAGGCCTACTCGCAGGGCTACAAGCGCGGAAAGGCGACCACGAAGCTCAAGCGGGGCGCCAAGACCAGCAAGCGCGGGACGTCAATCCATTTTCGACCCGACACAGACGTCTTCGGCAAACGTACAGCCTTCGACTCGAGCCGTGTCGCCGAGCGCTTGGAAGCCAAGACCTATCTTCACCGCGGGCTCAAGATCCTGTTCGTCGACGAGAAGACACGCGAGCGCCAGGAGTTCGAGCATCCGGGCGGAATAGTCGACTTTCTCGAGAAGCTGGTCGCGGAGCGTGGGAAGCCCGCGGTGCACAGCGAAGCGTTTACGATCGAGCACGAGGAAGAGCCCCGGTTCGAGGTCGCACTGCGTTGGACCGAAGCGACCGATGAGGTGATCCGGTCGTATGCGAACGGGATCCCGACGGGTTCGGGCGGCACGCACGAGAACGGGTTCAAGCAGGGGCTCGCCAAGGCGATCCGCAACCACATGGATACGCAAAAGCTCACGCCCAAGGGCGTGAAGGTTACCGCTGACGACATCCGCGAGGGCCTCGTGGCGCTGGTCAGCGTGTACGTGGAGGAACCGCAGTTCCAAGGGCAGACCAAAGACCGGCTCAACAACCCCGAGTTGACGGCGCAGATCGAGACGTCGGTGCGAACGGCGTTTGAGCAGTGGTTGCTCAACAACAAGACGTCGGCCGAGTCGATCATTGCGCGGGTGATCATATCGTCGCGAGCACGGGCAGCGAGCCGCGCGGCGAGTCAGCAGGTTTCGCGCAAGACTGCGGTGAGCCATCGTTTGAACTTGCCGGGCAAGCTCGCGGACTGTTCGAGCACCAACCCTGACGACAGTGAGCTGTTCCTCGTGGAGGGCGACAGTGCAGGGGGCAATGCCAAGCAAGGGCGTGACCGAAAGACGCAGGCGATTCTTCCGCTGCGGGGCAAGGTCTTGAACGCGGAACGCGCATCGCAGGCGCAGATTCTCGCAAACCGCGAGCTTCAAGACATCGTGAGCGCACTCGGGTGCGGAATCGGCAAGGACTTCGACATTTCGAAGCTGCGTTACGGGCGTGTGTTCTTGCTGATGGATGCAGACAGCGATGGTCACCACATCGCGACGCTGTTGCTCACCTTCTTCTTCCGCATGCTGCCCGGGCTCGTGAAGGCGGGGCACGTTTTCTTGGCGCAACCGCCTCTCTATCGCATCGACATCGGCAAGCAGGTGCATTGGGCGCTCGACGATGCGGAGCGAGACCGCATCATCGCCGACGCCCCGGGCAACGCGAAAGTCGAGATCAGTCGCTTCAAGGGCCTTGGCGAAATGACTGCCGAAGAGCTTCGAGAGACCACGCTCGACAAGACGCGCCGCAGGGCATTGCGGGTCATGATCGATGGCGAGCTCGAGGCCGACCGCGTTTTCAGCGAGCTGATGGGCAAGGACCCCGCCCCCCGCTATCAGTTCATCATGGAGCAGGCGCCTCAGGCCGAGGCCGTCGAGCTCGACGTTTAGTCGGCGAATCGCGGGCCGGTTTTTTGACCCGGCCAGCGCGTTCTGGTTGAACCGCTTCAGGAAGTACTTCGATAACTCGAGGGAGCGGTGATGCAGTCGACTTGTCACGTGTGCGAAAAGAGCTTCGAGGCTCGCTTTCGCTACCAGGTTCGCGAAGAGAACGGGCAGTACGTCTACATCTGCTCGACGGCATGCCAGCAAAGATTGTTGCTGGGGGCCGACGGGATTCACGCATGCGACACGTGCGGGGCCACGTTCGAGATCGAGTTTCCATATCAGATGAGCGTGAGCGACGGGCGCCGTCAGTATTTCTGCTCGACTCCCTGCCGGGAGCGCGGTGAGCGCCGTCAAAGCGAGGTCGGGCCGGTACGCGCAACGCCGAAACGCATTGCGGTGTTCAATCACAAGGGCGGGACGGGGAAGACCACGACGTCGATCAACTTGGCTGCGGGTCTCGCGGAGTCGGGGCGCCGCGTGCTGCTCATCGACGCAGATGGACAAGGCAATGTCGGTGCGTCACTCGGCATCGCCGGCCAGCGTTCGCTCTATCACGTGCTGGTGAATGGCGCGAAGGCGGCCGAGGTCGCAGTTCCCGTTCGTGACGGCTTGGACGTGCTGACCTCGAATGAGTCGCTTGCCGCCGCGGAGCTCTTTCTCGCAGAGCGTCCGAACCGCGACCGCATCATGCGCGAGCGCCTTGGTGACGCGTGCCGTGACTACGACACTGTCGTCATCGATTGTGCGCCGGCGCTTTCGCTGATGAACCAGAACGCGATGGTCTACGCGGACAGCGTCGTCGTGCCAGTGGCGTGCGACTACCTCTCTTTGGTGGGTGTGAAGCAAGTCTTGAGGACGATCCGCAACGTGCGCGAGCTCCTTCAACATGACGTGCAGCTGCTCGGCGTGTTGCCGACCTTTTTCGACGTGCGCAACCGGATCTCGCGAGAGGCTATTCTGACGATGCGCCAGCACTTCGAAGGTCGCTGCTACGACCCGATCCGCATCAACACAAAGCTCCGGGAGGCTCCGAGCGCAAAGCAGACGATCTTCGAATATGCCCCGAAGAGCCACGGCGCGGAGGACTACACACGGTTGGTGCAACGGGTGACCGCCGTTGCAGCCGTTGGGCGCAGAGAGCGCGCGGGGACTGGGCTTTCGGTCGCATCTTAGGGGGGGCACATGAAGAGACGCGAAGCAGCAGGGGTACGAGGGGTTCTCGAAGAAGATGAGGTAAACGCCGTTCTGCGTGACACCTTCTATGGCGGTAAAGCCGGCAACCGCAGCCGCGCCAAGGCCAAGAAGAAGAAGCAGGAGAAGCCGGACCACTACGACGTGATTTGCATCTCGCTCTACAAGGAAGATCTGGCCCAGCTCGACAAGATGGTCGCCAAGCTCAAAAAGCAAGGTCATCGCAGGGTCAGCCGGAGCGCCCTCATTCGGTTTGCCCTCGACCAGGTGGATATTCGGGACTTCCCGCGCGCCTACTAGCGTGCTGTCACCGGGGCGCTATACTCGGCGCCAATTTTTAGGGTCCTTGGGAGGTTCCGGTGACTGACAGCATCCTACGGGAAGCACTCACCTTCGATGACGTGTTGCT
>Ga0209456_10000264_pt1 | contig 29280 bp, 24 predicted proteins | sample COG_11_FD_184755 | JGI IMG/M metagenome (GOLD analysis project Ga0209456, IMG submission 184755) | Pelagic marine sediment microbial communities from the LTER site Helgoland, North Sea, for post-phytoplankton bloom and carbon turnover... | ecosystem: Environmental > Aquatic > Marine > Neritic...
CTTCGCCTGACGGAGAAGGGCTATCGGGTCGCGGTGGTCGAGCAAGGCAGACGAATCTCTCCGGAAGACATGCGTGCAGCGGATGAAAGCCTTCGCGACCTGGTCTGGTTTCCGCAGCTCGGCTGTCGCGGCTTCTTCGTTCAGCACCCATTCCGGCATGTCGGGATCGTGGGCGGCGTCGGTGTGGGCGGTGGAAGTCTGGTGTACGCGGCCGTGCTCTTGAAGCCGCGCGATTCATTCTTCGCCGATCCGGCTTGGGCGAATCTAGGGGTCGATTGGAAAGCCGATCTCGCCGAACCCTACGAAATGGCCTCACGCATGTTGGGGACGGTGACCAATCCGGACCACGGCAAAATGGACGATTGGCTCCGAGCAACTGCGAAGGCGATGGGTGCTGCGGACAGCTTCGGTCCGGTCGAGCAGGGCATCTATTTTGGCGGTGCCGGCAAGACCGCGGCGGATCCTTTCTTCGACGGCCTGGGTCCCGCGCGAACCGGCTGTACCCGCTGCGGGCGCTGCCTTACCGGGTGTGCGGACGCCGCCAAGAATAGCCTCGACAAGAACTACCTCTACTTGGCCGAAGCCCAGGGGGCGAACGTCCTCCCCGAGCGGAGAGCGGTTTCGATCCGTCCGCTCGAAGGCGGCGGCTACGAGGTGCAAACGGTCAATCCCTTTCGCTCGCGTGAAATGCACGCACCCCTTCGCGCCAAGTACGTCATCGTAGCTGCGGGCGTCGTCGGTACATTGAACCTTCTATTTCGTTGCCGCGACGCGCTCGGGACACTGCCTCGCCTGTCGCGCAAGCTCGGGCAGGTCGTGCGGACCAACAGTGAGGCGATCGTGGCGGCGCTTGCCCCGGACCCCAACGAAGACCTCAGCCACGGCGCCGCGATTTCATCGCACTTCTACGTCGGCGCTCACACGCACATCACGCAGAATCGTTTTCCGCCCGGCTACGAGTTCATGCGCTGGTATCAGGGGCCTTTGGTCGACGGCTCGACGCCGTGGCGCCGCGCGGTGCGAGCGGTCGTCGCCATCATCAGCCGTCCAGGGCGCTCTCTGCGTTCTTGGTTTGCGAAGAACTGGCATCGGCGAGTCGTTGCGCTCACGGTGATGCAAAGCCTCGACAGTCAGATTGCGTTTCGCTTCAAACGAACGTTGCTCTGGCCTTTCAAGCGCCGATTGGTTTCGGACGTCGCGCCCGGGCAAAAAGTGCCGGCCTACATTCCCGAGGCCAATGAGGCCGCTCGGAAGCTGGCCGAGCACATCGGTGGGACGGCGCACAACACCCTTCTCGAAAGCATGGGCAATGCTTCGGTGACCGCGCACATTCTCGGCGGCTGCGCGATCGGATCCGGGCCCGACGACGGCGTGATCGATGTGGATCACCAAGTGTTTGGGCATCCCGGTCTTTTCGTGACCGACGCTGCAGCGATCCCAGCAAACGTCGGGGTCAACCCTTCGCTGACCATCTCGGCCCTGGCCGAACGGTTCAGCGCGCGCTTTCCAGCCAAAGATGACTCCAGCGCGTCTGCCTCTACGGAATGACGATGTTGAACAGGCCGTCCGGCTTGTCGAACAGCCGAAAGAACCCGACCAAGTCCAGACGGCTCCCTTCGATCTTCAGGTCGTCGGAAAACAAGGTGTCCTTGAGCCCGGCTTTGCCGGTCACCATCCGTAGATAGAGATCGTGGGTGATCTTCATGGTCACGTTGGCGTCCGGGTGCGCGTCTCGTTTGTAGTGGCGCAAGACCGAATTCTTGAGCTCGAGGACGTGGGTCGTGTCGAGGTCGGTGAAGACCAGGTTCACGATCATCTCTTTCCCCTCGGCCTTTGGGCCGTTTAGCCGCGCCGCCATCGCGTCGAGAAAGCGTTCCAAGGGCGCGTGCTTGATCATGTCCATCGCGGCCGCCAAGTCGAAACCTCGGGTTGGGCCCCCGTGTCGAAGCTCGAAGGCGCCGGTCAGGTACACGTCGCGCCAAGGCCCGGACTCGGCCTGGTAGCCGAGCTGGTCATACGCTTGAGCAAGTAAGTCGCGGGCTTGTTGGTTATTCGGGTCTGCGAATACGAGGTGGTTCACGACCTCGGCCACCCAGCGATACTCGCCCCGGTCGTACGCGGCCTGTGCATTCTTCAGCAGGTTGTCCGCGCCTCCTGCGAGCTCCACGTAGTTCGCCCCAGCCTCCGACGGTGGCAGAGGATCGAGGTTCGCCGGGTTTCCATCGTACCAACCGAAGTAGCGTTGGTAGACCGCTTTTGCATTGTGTTTGAGGGTGCCGTAGTAGCCGCGGTTCGGAAACGAGGTTTGCAGCGCCTCGGGCAACTCCAGTTGCTCGGCGATCTCCCGTGGCGTGCTCCCGTGCAGCGCGAGGCGCAAGCTCTGGTCGTTGATGTACTTGTAGGTGTCGCGCTGCTTTTCGAGAAAATCGATGACCCGATCGTTGCCCCAAATCGGCCAATGATGGCTGCCGAAATAGACCTCGGCCTCACCGAAGAGTGCGATGATTTCGTCGATGTAACCGCTCCACTTGAGCGCATCCCGTACCTTGGCACCCCTGAGCGTGTAGAGGTTGTGCATGTTGTGCGACACGACCTCGGCTCCACAAAACGTCTTCAGCTCCGGCAAATAGAATGTCAGCTCGGACGGGGCTTCGGAGCCCGGCGCATTTTGGAACACAAACTTCACGCCGTCGATCGTCAGCTCCTTCGGCGTCTCCATGATCGTTTCGGTGGGCTCGAGAATACCGAAGGCGCCGTACGCGGGCCCTTTTCCGAGCCCGGAGCCGACGTGCCCTCGCTCTCCGCGGGGCAGACGCGGCCCAAACATGTAGAGCGATCGTCGCGTCATTGCCACGCCCGCAACGACGTTCTCGCTGGTTGCCTCCTCGATGAAGAACTCGGGTGCGATGATCGGAACCTGCCGTTCGTCGGCTTCATCCGCAGAGAGAATCCCGAGCACGCCGCCGAAGTGGTCGATGTGGCTGTGGGTAAAGATGACGGCGGACACCGGCTTGTTGCCGAGGTGCTCGCGAGCGAAAGCGATCGCTGCTTGCGCCGTTTCTTTCGCCGTGAGCGGGTCGACGACGATCCAACCGGTCTCGCCTTCAATCAGCGACATGTTTGCGAGGTCGTATCCGCGTAGCTGGTACACGCCCTTGGTGACTTCGAACAAGCCGTGAATGTTATTGAGCTTCGCTTGCCGCCAAAGGCTTGGGTTCACGGAGGGAGGCGCGTCACCTTCGATGAAATCGTACGCCACCATGTCCCAGACCGGTTTGCCGTCCGGGCCGGCGACACGGAGCTCGGCGTCACTGGCGATCAATCCGCGCTTCGCGTCTTCGAAGTCCTGCGGATCGCCGAGCGGCAGGCTTTCGCTCACGGCTGCGTTCAGCGTCGCAGTGTGCGTCGTGGGCGCGGTGTTTCCGGCCACGTCCGGCGGTAGATCGGTGCCCGCAAAGGTGGGTGCTTCCTTGCTTGGCTTACACCCGCTCAGTACTAGGGCGAGAAGCACCACGGTGAAGATGAAATACTTCATTGTTCTTGGCCCTCCAGCAGCCTGCGAGCCTACGGGAATGCCTGCCGAAAATAAACAGCTAAGCTAGCGTTGCCGATGCAGAAGCACTTCTTCAATCGCTATTTCGAGCTCGACCCGTTCCTCGAGGAGACTCAGGCGCGCTCTCTGTTGCAGCGCTGTGAGGATTTCGGCAGCTACGGCATGTACTCGGAAGAGGGTCTCAACCAAGGCATTGGCGAAGGCCTTCCGCAGCGCTTCGATGCCGCTTTCAACTTCGTTCGCACCGGCGGCAGGTTGGGGCTTCGGGACACCGATCTCGGGACGCTCATCGCGCGGACCAACTACTTTCGAGAGACCTATGCGTACGGCGATCAAATATTCGCGCCCGGCATCGAGCCCCTCTACCAAGACCCAACACTAATCGATGCGGCCAGACAAATCTTCGATCGCCCCATCATCGAGCCCGCCATCGTCTACGCCAACATCTTGCTGCCGGGACAGGAGTTGGCCGTCCACACCGACGTACCGGAGTTTCGTGGCCTGAATCGAAAGCTCCATCCGCAATGGCTCATCGTCGTCGCGCACCACTCCGGCTTGTTCGACGAGTACCGGATGCCGATCGCCACGTCCGTTTCCTGGTTTCAGGACACGAACGGTGGGGAGTTCGCGTTCTACCCAGACGGCATCGATGCGGCGGCCAGGGCCTACGACGTGCGTTTCAACACGGCGGTCATCATGGACACCGACAGCGTCTTCCATGGCGTCGATCGAGTGATGGAAATCGACCGGCCCATTCCGAGGTTTCTGCCCCGCATGCGGCTATTTTCTGAAGGCGAAGGCAACTGGGTCGTGCGCGACGGTGAAGAGGAAGTTGGCCGCTATCGATGGAACGACATGCGCTTCTCGATCTCGTGGAAGGCGTACTGCTTCCGCGATGAAGCCGAACGCGACGCCTGGCGGGAGCACAGCGCTGACTTGGACGCGACCACCGTGCTCGACACTCTTTGCAACGACCTGCGGACGCGCGGACGCATTGGCGCTGAACGGCCTTCCAACCGAGAGCTGGCGGAGACGCTTGTGGACGAATACGTGAAGTTCCCCCCGCCTTCCGCGCAGTGATGCCTCTTTGGCGACACGCGGGCGCGGGGCGCACAAAACTGTTACACCTCCGACGAGATGGGTCTCTACGAGCGCTACATCCTTCCTCACCTCATTAATTTGGCTTGCTCTTCCAAGCCAAACATGAAGCAGCGCGAGAAGGTGGTTCCGCTAGCCGAGGGCGATGTTCTCGAAATCGGCATGGGGAGCGGCTTGAATCTCGGTTTCTACGATCGCAGTAGGGTCCGGAAGGTTTGGGGCCTCGAGCCCTCGGAAGGGATGCGTCAGCTCGCCCGAAGGAATCTCGGTGGGGCCAACCTCGCGCTCGAAATGATCGACCTGCCCGGCGAGGAGATCCCGCTCGACACCAACAGCGTGGACACGGTGGTGGTCACATACACCTTGTGCACCATCCCCGATGCGGAGCGCGCGCTTCGAGGCATGCATCGGGTCCTGCGGCCGGGCGGCAAGCTGCTGTTCTGCGAGCACGGCCTAGCCCCGGACGAGGCTGTTCGTAAGTGGCAAAATCGAATCAACCCCGGCTGGCGCAGGTTCGCGGGTGGCTGCAATGTCAACCGCAACATCCCCGATTTGCTCGAATCTTCTGGCTTCCAGGTCGTCGTCGACGAGCGTATGTACATCCCGGGCATCCGGGTCCTCTCGTACAACTACTGGGGAAGCGCGGTCGCCGACTAGATCCGCTATACTGACTTCCGGTGGGGAAATTCGTCGCATTGCTGTGCTTGGTTGGGGGCATTGCCGCCTGTGCGGCTTCGCTCGGCCTCCTGCCTGAGGACTACGTGATATTCGAGGCACCCCGTCGGGTCGTCTTCGGCGCCGGTGCGGCGTCTGTCCTCTTTGGCTTCATGCTGTTCGCCCGAGACCACCGCGCCAGCGATACGATCACATCGATCCTTCTGCTGAGCTTCGCCGCGTTCACCGGCTGGCTCACCTTCTACGCTCCCGAAGGAACGATCGAGCGCTACCTTCCGTTCATCCCGTCCTCGGTCAACGATGCGCTTGCGCGCCTGCTGTTTGGTCTGGGCGCGGTGGCCACGTTCGGCATTGCCATATGGGGGGTGCGGCGCCTGTTCCGCTGAACGAGGGCTGTGTGACGCGAAATTGTGTCATCGACCCCATTTGATAGGGTCCCGGCAGCCGAGCATGAGCCAACCACCAAAATCGATGCAACCGACCTTTCCGCTGTCGATGGTCAACTTCATCGGCGACCCGGTACGAAAGCAGTTGCTTCGCGTCGATGCGGAGCGAGTCATGAAGCTTGCCGAGCGCTTCACGGGGCTTCACGACTACGGCGATAGCGACGGTGGCTTCAGGGAGCGACTGAACCAAACGATCGAAAGCGTCCTTGGAGTCGAATGGAACACTGTTGGCCGTTTCGGGGTTCGCTACATTCTGCATTGGCACCTGAGCAACCGCTTGCGGGTGGTGGAGCTCCTCAAGCAACGCCCCGACATCCAGAACATCCAAATCGAGCGCCCGCTCGTCATCACGGGCCTATTTCGAACTGGAACCACGTACCTGCACAACGTATTGGCCGCCGACCCGAACAGCCGCGTGGGGCGCATGTGGGAGTTCGCACATCCGGTGGGGCGCAAGCGTGACTTGCTGGGAGACGCCAAGTGGCGCCGCTGGCGCGGGGGCCACGAGGTTGCGATGGACGACATCATGGTTCCGGAGCAGGGCGAGGCGCATACGGTCACGGTCGACGCTTACGAAGAGGATTTCTTTCTCCTAGAGAATGACATGGCCTGCATGAAGTTCTTCGTTGGGCTTGGCGACTATGCCTACGGGAGGCGCATGCTCGATTGGGATATGGCCGAGCCATATCGGTGGCACAAGCGCCAACTTCAGATCCTGTGGGCGCAGCGTTCGGAAGAACGATGGCTTCTCAAGTGCCCGTGGCACCTGTGGAACCTGCAAGCGCTCCTCGCAGTGTACCCGGATGTGCAGGTGATCCAGACGCACCGGGACCTCGTCGACGCCATCGGGTCCCAGTGTAGCCTGAGCGCGCGCATCGCAACGAAGTTTCAGAGGCGCCTCGACCTGCACGACGTCGGTCGCTTCTGGCTCGACTACTCACGGATCGGAATCGAGCGCGGGCTCGAAGCGAGAAGCACGCTCCCGCAATCACAAATCTACGACGTGCGCCTCGAGGATCTTCGCGCGAGGCCGCTCGAGCTGATCCAGGAAATCTACAGCCGCTTCGAGCTGCCATTCGACGACGACCTCGCCGACCAATTCAGCGCGCGCATCGCGGAAGATCCGACTGCACAGGTTGGCGAGCACGACTACGATATTGCGGATTACGGGCTTACCGAAGACCGGATTCAAGCCGAGTTCGTCGACTACCGGAAGCGGTTTGAAATCTAGTCGCGAGTCCAGGGGCTCGGCTCTATTCACTCGCTTGATGCGTTTTGGACCGAGCCCATTTTCCGATATCCTGTTGAGAACTGGCGTCTGGCTGGAGGGGGTTCACCGTGGGCAAGTTTTCTCGAACGTTTTCGTTGATGCGCGCATCCTGGGAGGTGCTGAAGCAGGACAAGGAGCTCCTCCTGTTTCCGTTGCTGTCGGCCATTTGCTGTGTGCTGGTGCTGGCATCGTTTGCCGGGCCCATGTTGGCCATGACCGATTGGCAGGCAGCTAGCGAGAGCGTGACGTCGGGCGCGGTGGAATCCCTGAGCGGGTCCGACGGAGCCATTTCCGCAGAACAGGCCATGCGCATGCTCGGCTTGTTTCTGTTCTACTGCTGCAACTACTTCGTGATCATCTTCTTCAACGCCGGCCTGATCGCCTGCGCCGAGATTCGCATGGAAGGGGGAGACCCCACCGTGGGCGACGGTCTGCGCGCGGCCTGGGCGCGCCTTCCGGCAATCGCCGGCTGGGCGGTTCTCGCGGCAACCGTGGGTCTGGTGCTCCGCATGATCGAAGAGCGCTCGAATCTGGTCGGCAAGATCGTTGCAGGCTTGCTGGGCATTGCCTGGTCACTCACGAGCTTTCTCGTCGTCCCGATTCTCGTCATTGAGAACGAAGGCCCGCTGAGCGCCCTTCGGCGCTCAGCCTCCATGCTCAGAAAGACTTGGGGCGAGCAGATCATCGGCAACTTCAGCTTCGGCTTGATCTTCTTGCTGCTGGCGCTCCCGGGTATTCTGTTCATTGCGCTCGGGTTCGCGGCCAACAGCGCGGCGCTCATCGTCGTTGCGGTCCTCTATTTCACCGCCATCGCGCTGGCTCAGTCCGCGCTCCAGGGCATCTTCCAAGCCGCCCTCTACCTATACATGCGCGACGGGGTGGCCCCTGAAGGGTTCGAGGCCAGCGCGCTTCAGGCGTCGATCGGCCACCGCTGAGCGCGAGCGACCGCAGCGCCAACGCGGCTCGAGCCGTGTTACTCTCGTCCGGGCGGCCGAGTGGTCGCGGGAGGAGACTGAACCATGGACCAAGGTGACGGCACTTTCTTTCTACCCCCTTCTCGCGTTTGGGGGCGACAGCTACCAGGGGCCGGCGGCCGCGTAGCCCGCGAACAGCTTCACTCAAACGTAAGTCGTACGCCGCCAGTGAACGTGTACTTTCCGTTCAACACCTTGAAATCGTCGGTAGCTGCGAACCGGGTTGCGAAGTAGAGCGCCGCAGGGCCCGCCAGCACGCTGAAGCCTGGGCCTCCGCCAACTCCCGTGACGGCCTCTCCGCTTGATCTTCCGAGCACCACGTCGAGCTCCGCACTGATCGCGAACAGTCGAACGAGCTTGATGTCGATGCCGTACGCAGAAGCCCACAAGAATGGCCCTCCGGACGAGGTCTCGAGTATCGCCCCTTGCCGGCTGCGAAACAGCCAGCGGTCGTTGAGCAAGTAAGAGCCTTCGATCGTGGGCGCAAAGCGCGTGCGCAGGATGCTCCTGTCCTCTTGGGCATTTGGAAACCAGACGCCAAGCTCGGCGTAGAGCGAGAAATCGCGTCGCATGAAGATACGGTATCCACCCCAGAGCAGAATGCCTTCATCTCTGATCGCTCCAGGGGAAATGCCGCTCCTGTGCACATCGACCGGAATTGCAATGCCGATTCGAACCCGGCGAACCGGAGCGATTTCGCCGCCGAGGTTCAAGCGCCATTTACCGCGGTCCGCCCTGGGGTCGCCGATATACGAGAACGTGACGAAAGGTCCCGAGCCTTCCCGTCGATCGTTCATCAGGCCGAGGACGTTTGGCGATAGCGCCAATCCGAGCGCCTCGTTCGGGGCGAAATCCAGACTCTCGGACTCGATCACTTCGAAGTTGATCGATGCGAGCACCGCTTCGTCATCCGCGGGGCCCGTGACCAGTTGCAATGCAAGCTCGTCGGGGCCTTCCTTCGTTGCGCTCAGCTCCAGCGTGGTCGTGTCGCCGGTAGCGGAGAGTTGCTCGAGAACGACTCCGCTCGGAACCCGAAATCGCCTGTCGTCGGGCAGGGGCAGCTCGCTTTGCACTGCCACCGTCACGAGTTGGGGCTTGGCGTTCCGAATTAGCGGCGCGCTCGTTTCCGGATCGACGACTTCCAACGTGGGCGCCACGACGGCCACTTCGAACTTCGGCGCCGCAGCGCCGTCGCTGCCGACGCAATGCACTTCATGGGTGCCTGCATCGTCCAGAGTCAACGTCGACGCCTTGTCGTGCTTCCCCGTTCCGCACCGGAGATCTTGGGGCGCAACGACCTCGGTGCCTGGAAGGACGCGAGCTGGAAGAGGCGCCTCGGCGGGATTGCCGAGCTCAGCGGTTGCGGTCGAGGTCGATTTTTCGCCAGGCGCATCGAGGCTTACCAAGCGAACCTTCATCGTATGCGCTGGTGATTGCGGGCTTTCGAATCCGCCCGCATCGATTGCGGAGACGCGCGCGAAGTAGACCCCGTCGGGAAGTCGGTGAACTTCGAAGCTCGTCACCGCTGACGGCGCTGTCGTGGCAACCACGACTTCGCCACCATCGCCGCCTTTGGCGATCTCGATGCGATACGAGGTCGCCTCCTCGACCGGCGTCCAGGCTCCGCGAACGGTGCCACCCTCGGAACGAACGCCCGAGAACACCCGTGCGAGGTCGCCCAGCCATGCTGGGGTGTCGGGTAGGGGGACAGGCTTGGTCGGTCGGCGCTCGCCTTTGCGCGCTTTGGACCCGAACCCGGGCTTCACGCTGACCGCTTCGCCCATCGTCACCTTGAAACGCGCTTCCCCGCCTTCGTGGTTCGAAAGAAGGCTCGTCCCGTCGTCTTCGACGCTCACCACCGAGCTGCCGCCCTCCAGGGCCGCGTCCGCCGTTGGCGTCTTCACATCGAGGCGGAACTCGCTCAGACGGCTTCGTAGCGTGCCGTGCTCCAAGCTCGCTTCCGTCGTTTTCCGTCGAGCATCGCGGTACACGCCGCCGTAGATGATGATCAACGTGTTTTGTCTCATTTGCACGAGAGACCCGTCCTGAAACGTCACGTCCGCCGATGCGCGCTCTAACGTATTGACGCGCCAGCCGCGGTAGAGCTCCTTGCCTTGCCGCGCACGCTCCCAGTCCGGTGTCTTGGGCGCTCGCGTCTGCACGATGCGCTGCACATCGGTGAGCCGAGCGTCGGGGCCCTGCTCGAGTCTGGGCAGAATCAGGACCTTCCCCGGAACCAGTCTATGCGGAGTCGGGCCCATGCCTGGATTGTGCTGGTGGATCAGATCCCAGCTGCGCTTGTTCCCAAAGAGGCGCTCCGCGATGCCCGCACAAGTGTCCCCCGGCTGAATCACGTACTCAAAAGTCTCGCCGGTCGGGCTCGACTGCGCATCCGCCCGGGCGCCAAAAGCGGCGACCATACCGAGCGTAGCGATGATTGCGATTTGCCTGAGACACATTGCCACTTACCCCCTTCGGACCGCGCGCCAGACCTTGCGCGCGACTTCCTCCGGCGCGCAGGGCTGAATCACCACATCAGACGCACCCGCACGTAGCATCTCCGCGAGACGATCGATATCGGACGGCGCTGCGTCGCTCACGACGGGCAGTCCGGTTTCCGCCAGGGCTGCAACTTGCGACGGGCTCGCGCCGGGGGCGAATACAGCCAATAGACCCAGCGGCACCTCCGCAGGCTCCACCTCGATCGACACCGCTTGGATTCCATTTGCGGCGAGTCCAATTCGCAGGTCCGAAGCGACCGGGCCGCATACGGCGATCTCGATGTCTGCGCCAAACCAAACGTCTCCGTCCATCGTCTGACCCACCGACTCGACAGGAGGCTCGGACACCATTCGTGCGGGCCTGCCGAGAAGCCGCCCGTCGGGCGTTTGTCCCTTTCGCGTCGGAGCGCTCGGGTCCAGCGCGCGCAGGGCCTCGAAGACCGTCAGCGCAGACGGACGGTCTGCGGGGGCTTTGGAGAGCATCCGCAGGATGAGCTCGTCAAGGGCGCTGGGGATCTCGATCTCCGGCACGCGTGTGCGAATCGGAACCGGCGCCACGAAAAGGTGCTGCGACAAAATGACGGCACTCTTTCCGTCGAACGGTGGGCAGGCAGTCAGCATCTCGTAGAGCACACAGCCGAGGGAGTAGACATCGCAGGCGGGCGAGAGATTCTGACCCCGAGCTTGCTCGGGAGACAAGTAATCCGGCGTGCCCAGGCCTTCGCCATCGCGGGTGAGCCGACCCGCTTCCTCGCTTTCGAGAATGTATGCGAGCCCGAAATCGACCACCACGGTACGCTCACCATCTCGCGTCCGATCGAGAATGATGTTCTCCGGTTTCAGGTCGCGGTGAATCAACCCGATTGAAGCAGCAGAGGCAAGCACGTCGGCAACATCGGCAGCAATCTGACAGGCGCGGCGAGGGCTCAGGGGAGGCAAGTCGATGTCGACCAGCGAACGGAGACTCAGCCCGTCGAGAAGCTCCATGGCGAGATACATCGTGTTTTCGTGCACCCCGAAGTCGTAAATCTCGACCGCATTGGGATGTCGCAAGGCAGATGCCACGCGCGCCTCTCGTTCGAACCGCCGCCGCGCCATGGGTCTTGCTGCGTCCTCGGGGGAAATCACCTTGATGGCGACCGAGCGATCGAGCCCTAGTTGCTTGGCGGCGTAAACCTTTCCCATCCCGCCCGAACCGACCTGACGTTCGATCACGAATCGGCCGGCGATGACGGTGCCCGGCCTGAGGTTCTGCTTCATGGAACGCCTCGGGTCATGTCCGTACCTCGAATAGCTTGACGGGGTTTCGTCGGCCAACCAGCTGCCTCGGTCCCAAATGCGCGTACTCGAAATCATCGCCCGCTGCGCGTTTGGTGGCGTGAGTGACCAAGATCTGCTGCGGTCGAGCGATGGACTCGAGACGCGCTGCGACATTCACTACGTCTCCGATTGCCGTGTACTGCATGCGGGTTTCGGAACCCACGTTGCCGACGACCGCTTGTCCGGAGTTGATACCGATGGCGAGCTCTACGGTGACACCAAATTTCTTCTGCCAACCCCGATTGCCCGCCTCGAGCCAACGCATCATGTCTTCGGCGGCCGCGATGGCCCGCGCCGCATGGTCGGGCTGTGCCTCCGGCGCGCCCCAGATCGCCATCACGGAGTCGCCGATGAACTTGTCGACCGTGCCTTCGTGCCGAAACACGATCTCTGTGAGGATCGTGAAGAGCTCATTGAGGAGACCGACGGTGTCCTCCGCTGCCAGCGAATCCGCGATCGGGGTGAAGGCGACGACGTCGGCGAACAGCACCGATATCTCGCGCCGCTCGCCGCCGAGCTCCATGTCCTGCTCCCGGCGAACGACCCTGTCGACCAGCTCCGGGTCGAGATACCGTCGGAGGTCTCGCCGAATCGCTTCTTCTTCGCGAATCCGCTCTTCGCTCGCCTGAAGATCTGCGGCGGCAGAGCTCAGGACGTCTCCCAAGACCGCCAGCTCATCGCGGGTGTTGACGGTAACCCGGCGATCAAATCGACGAGCGGCGAGATCTCCCGCAAAGTTCGAAAGCTGTTGAATGGGCCGCGTGATCTGACGCGCGACAGCGAAGGCCACCATCAGCGCGATGATGATTGCGATCAGGCTCACCACGAAGACCACGCGGCGCATGGTGTCCACCGAGGCATAGGCGAAGTCTCGCGGAATCTGCGTGACGATCGCCCAGGGACGCGACTGAAGGCCGGTAACGGTGCCTACCATCTCGGTACCATCGCGCTCCACGTACTCGCCGGACTTCATCATCGCACCAGTGAATTTGGTGGATTCGATGCCTTCGAGTGCCCCTGCACCGCGGGCCGAAGCCAGTGCCTGTGACCGATCGACCTGGGAATGCGTCAAAATGCGCATGTCGTCGTCGATGACGAAAAGCGAGCCTGGCAGGCCATCGAAACGCTCGATGGACAACTGCTCGACCCGTTGCTGCACGCGCCGGAGGGATACCAAGCTGCCAACGAAGCCAGTCACCACGTCCGCGCTGCGAATCGGTAGTACGACCAAAACGCGGGCGTCGGGCTCGCCGGGAACAGCCGAACCGGTGACGACGTTCTCAGCAGCCGCCGCCTCACGGAGGTCGTCCGAGAGCCGGTCGGGTGGCTTGACTTGCTGCACCGTCTCCTCACGAATCACGTCCACCAGCTCGCCGTCGCGCGCATAAACCCCGACATGATCGATCGCTTCGTGCGCGGCGACGAGGTTGATTGCGAGTTGGATCGCGACTGACTCGGGCAGGTCGACATTCGTCAAGACGCGCCCCACGGCATCGAGCGCATTTTCGGCATCTCCAAGCTCCGACTCGATGGTCCGGGCCAAATCGCCGGCGACCGACAGCTGGTACTCGCGCGTCATGGTGCGCACGGTCTCGCTGGCCTTGCTCATCAGCGCGAAACCAAGAGCAGATAGCGGCACGATCGTGAGAAGCGCGCCGAGGACCGTGAGCTTGGTGCGGAACGGGATTGCCGCAGGTGCCCCCATGTAATTTGAATAACATGCGAGCCCGTCCGGAGCACCAAGCGCTCAGATGTTCAGTTCAGCGCGCCGGTGAAGGCGGCCGTGATTTCTTGCAGATGGTCAAGGGCCTGGTGACCGACGAGCGCTACCAGCGAATCGAATAGGGTATGATGCCCCTATGTCTCGTACCGTCGTTACTGTGGCTCTCGTCTTGCTCGTTGGCGGTTGCAAGGACCGTGACCAATCCGCTGAGCCGGCCCCTGCGACCGAAGCGGAAGCGGTACCTGCCGAGTCAGGGGAGGGCAGTGCGCAACCGGCGGTCCCGTCGGCACCAGCCGAACCCGAGGCTCAAGCGGCGGCCGATCCCGAGCCTCAGGCGGCGGCCGAACCTGCGGCAGCAGCCCAGCCGGAACCCGTTCAGCCGACGCGCGACCTCTCGGCAGAGCTTCGCGCCGCTGTTGGAAGCCCCGCCGACTGTATCCAGGACTACCGCCCTGCCGCGGCGACAACGATCCGGATCAACATCAGTGCTGTCGTTCGTCCAACCGGGATGATCATCGAGCCGGGCGCGAACGCAGCTGGGCTATCGGCCCGCGAGCGCGCTTGTGTCGCGGAGCGAGTCGGCGACGTCATGTTGACGCCGCTCGGAGGAGAACGCTCGGAGCAGGTCTCGACGTACGTGGAGGTCCAGTACCAACCTCCCGCCGTCGAAGAGGCAGACGTGGGCGCGCCTGATCCGAAGCTGAAGGACGTCGTGAAGTCGCTACCGAAGAAGACCCCGATTGCGCCGAGTGGCGTTCCCATCGAGGGCGGCAAGGCCGATCCAATCGAAGGACCGAGCGGCGTCCCCATCGAAGGCCCGAAAGGCGTTCCCATCGAAGGCCCCAAACCGAAGCCGATCGACGGTTACTAGATCGACCAAGGCGCTCGAGGTTGGACCGGGTGATGCGGTCCCGGGGATCTAGATGCCGAGGTTGGAAAGGCTTTCGGACACGCTGCTGAGTATCTCGGCGAATTTCGGATGCGAGGTTTCGAAGTTCTCGACCAGTGCGGTGATGCGCCTGCTTAGCGGCCCTCCCTCGGCACGCACGTCCTCCGTGTCGGCGCTGCTGAGCGCCTCCTCAATTTCTCGCGCGGCTTGGAGCAACGCCTGTCGATCATCGGCCTCGATCTGTCCAGCGGATTCGAGCTCCCGATGAAGCGCACCCAGCGCTTCTTTCAACTGCTGACGAGGCATGCCTGCAATAGTGCCGCGATTGGTGCCCGAGGGGAAGCGCTTCATTCAGAAGCAGCTACCTGCTGGGCTCACCGTCGCGCCGAATGCCCGGGCCTTCCAGCGCCTCTGGCGTGTCCACGTCGATGTTCACGCCGGCACTTCCGACGTCGACGTAGCAAATCGCCGCGGCATGGCGGTGAAAGAGTGCCTTGCCCCCTACGTCTCCGGTCAACGCGAGGAGCTCCGGAAAGTGCTGCGCCCCCCAGAGGACCGGATTGCCACGCTTCCTGCCAAACATCGGAATGAAGATACTGAGCTCTCCATCCGAGGTGAACGCGTCGACGAGTCGATCGATTACCTCGACGCTCACCCATGGCATGTCACCAAGCGCGACGAGCGCCCCGTGCACATCGTCCCCCAAGGCGGCGACGCCTGTGCGAACCGAGGTGCCGATCCCCTCGGCGTAGTCTGGGTTGTGCACCAGCTCCACGTTGCAACCCGACAAAGCCTCCTCAATCCGTTCGGGTTGGTGACCCGTCACGACGATGACGCGCTGCACGCCGCTTTGCTGAACTGCATACACCACCCGCGCCACCATCGGTGTCCCGTCCACTTGCATGGTGAGCTTGTTCACATCCCCCATTCGGCGCGACTCCCCCGCGGCAAGCACCACCGCAGCGATGCGCTTCTCCGATCGACCCTGACTGGCGAAGTTTCTTGGCATGGGTCGCCTGACGATAACCCTACCACTTCTCGCGCACGGGCATTAGAGTCGGCCTGAAGGACCTTCGTGGCAGTATTTTCACGCAGAACAGTGCGATGAACATCGATTCGCTCGAGGAGATCGCGGAGACTCTCCGCGCAGAAGAGTACGTGTCAGACGATGCGGTTTCGATGAGTCTCTTCCTCGCCTTGAAAATGCAGCGCCCGTTGTTTCTCGAAGGCGCTCCCGGTGTAGGCAAGACGGAAATCGCACGAGTTCTCAGCCATGCATTTGGGACGGAGCTGATTCGGCTCCAATGCTACGAGGGGCTCGATATTCACCATGCTCTCTATGAATGGAACTACCCACGGCAGCTTCTGGAACTGCAAGCCGGCCAAGAAGCCGACTTGGGTGCGATCTACTCTGATGAGTACCTTCTGAAACGACCGCTGCTCCAGGCGATCGATCCAAAGCGCACGAGCGCTGCCGTCCTGCTCATCGACGAAATCGATCGAGCCGACGAAGAGTTCGAAAGCTTCTTGCTCGAGCTTCTCAGCGACTTCCAAGTCACGATCCCCGAGCTTGGCAGCGTCAAGGCGGCCCATCGACCGATCGTGATCCTTACCTCGAACCGAACCCGCGAGATCCACGACGCCCTCAAGCGTCGGTGCATTTACTGCTGGATCGACTACCCGAGCGCGCAAAAAGAGTTGGCGATCGTCTCGATGAAGGTTCCAGCTCTCTCAGCGCAGGTGCGCACGCAGGTCGTCAATTTCGTTCAGAAACTGCGCCACGAAGACCTCCTCAAACCGCCGGGCATCGCCGAGACCCTCGATTGGGCAGAAGCACTGGTGCACCTCGGGATCGCCGAGCTGGATATGCAAACCGTCCGTCGGACCCTGGGCGTCGTTCTCAAGAATCAAGAAGACATCTCGGTCGTCGAGCGGCTGGTAGAGGACGAAGCCTGGTCAGCCCAGGCAGGATAGCCCATGTCTCGGTTGCCTGGCCCAGAGAGCGAAACCGTCAGTACGTCGATGGAGTTGCGCCTGGTCGAGTTCGTTCAGCGGCTCAGGCTTCTCGGAATTCCCATTGGCGTCGATCAGGCGGTCAGTTTTGCCGAGTCGTTTACCTGGATACAGCCGTTGAGTCGCCGCGAGGTTTACCACGCTGCCCGGGCGACCCTCGTCAATCGCCAGGAATATCTGGAACTTTTCGATCGAGCGTTCATCGAGTTCTGGGAGCCGCGACAAACCAGCCTGCGCCCACAAAAGACACCACAAGCGCCTCGCCACAGGCCCGAAGAGTTTCAGCGCCCAAGCCTCGTGTCGTTCATGGCGGAGAAGGCCAAACGGCAAAGCAAAGAGATCGACGTCACCGATCGGACCGGGACGGCAACCGAGGTCGAATGGCTGCAGCGTAAGGATTTCGCAAAGCTCACCGAAGACGAGCTTCGCGCGCTTCGGCAGTCCATGGCCGGTCTCCGCTGGGACTTCAGTCAGCGTCGAACCCATCGTCTCGTGAAAAGCCGGCGCGGTCGCATGTTGGACCATCGGGAAACTCTGCGAAGAGCCGCAAAATTGGGCGGTGTTGTCGTCCAATTTTCACGCCGAGAGCGCAAAGACAAGGTTCGTCCTCTCGTTCTCATCGCCGACGTCAGCGGCTCGATGGAGCTCTATAGTCGAATTGTATTGCAGTTCTTTCACGGGCTGAGCCAACATCTCGATCGCACCGAAGCATTCGTGTTTGGCACTCGCTTGACCCGTGTGACGGAAGCCTTTCGATTTCGAAACGTCGACCTGGCGTTGGATGCGGTGTCCGCCGAAGTCTCTGATTTTGCTGGCGGCACCCGGATTGCAGAGAGCTTGCATGCATTCCGCAAAGACTGGGGTCCCAAAGTCCTTCGCCGCGGTGCTGTGGTCATGGTCATTTCCGACGGTTGTGAGACAGGAGATGTCGAGCAGCTCGCACGAGAGGTGCAGGCACTTCGACGAAGCTGCTATCGGTTGATTTGGCTCAACCCCCGTCTAGGGCAGCGACGCTACGAGCCGCGGGTTCGTGGGATGGCGGCCGTGCTTCCGCACGTCGACGACTTTCTACCGATCCACAACTTCGAGTCGCTCCGGCAGCTCAGAGATCATCTGGCCCGGTTACCCAAGCAAAAGGGAGGTCCGAGTGAAGTTAGCAGGAGACTATAAGTTCGAGGCGCCGACCGCAGAGGTTTGGAAAGCGTTGCTCGATCCCGTCGTTCTCGCCGCCGTCATGCCGGGCTGCGAAAAGCTCGAGTTGGTGGACGGCGCATACGTCGGAGAGCTCAACATCAAAGTGGGGCCTGTCCAGGGCAAATTCCAAGGCAAAGTAATCCTGGCGGATGTCGAGGAGGAGAAGGGGTACACGATGACCGTCGACGGGCGCGGAGCACCCGGGTTCGTGAAGGCCAAAGCGGCAGTCAAACTCACCCCCGCGGGCGAGGAAACCACGATGGAATATGACGCGGATGCTCAGGTCGGTGGTCGGATCGCAAGTGTGGGTCAACGCCTGATCGACTCCTCCGCCAAGGCCATCATCAAGGAGAGCCTCGAGGGGCTGAACGCCAATGTCAAAGCGCGCGCCAACGTAGCCGAAGGCGAAGAGGCCGAGATCATCCAGGCAAGCCAAGCCGAATTCGCGACCAAGGTGGCAAAGGAAGTTGCCAAGGACTTGATACCCCCACCGGTGCGCATGGTGCTCATCGTATTGGCACTAGTCGGGATTGGCGCGCTGATATACCTTCTGATTCGTTGACCGAACACGCTTTCAAGGGAGAAGACCTGTGATACCAGGAGCGTTCGACTATCACTCGCCGCGTTCATTGGAAGAAGCGCTTTCGTTGCTCCAGCAACACGCGGGCGAAGCGAAAATTCTCGCCGGCGGTCAGAGCCTCATCCCTGCGATGCGGTTCCGCCTCGCGATGCCGTCGATCTTGATCGACATCAACCGGCTGGACGACCTTCGCTACGTCGAAGAGAGAGGCGACCATCTCGCGATTGGAGCGATGACGCGGGAGCACGCCCTCGAAGACTCCTCGGTGGTGTGTAGCGCGTATCCGCTACTGCACGATACGGCGCTCGTCATCGCCGACCCACTCGTGCGCAACCAGGCGACGGTTGGCGGCAACATCGCGCATGCCGATCCGGCCAATGACCATCCCGCCACGATGCTCGCGTACAATGCGACCGTCGTGGCCAAGGGCCCGAAGGGTGAGCGAACCATCGCTATCGACGACTTTTTCACCGGCTTGTTCGAGAATGCGATGGCCGACGATGAGATCCTCACTGAGATTCGAATTCCGAAGCCCGGAGCCAACAGCGGCGGCGCGTATACCAAGCTCGAACGCAAAGTCGGCGACTACGCGATTTCGGCGGCCGCGGTTCAGCTGCGACTAGACGGAGCGAAGGTTGCCGCGGCGCGAATCGGCCTGACCAACGTGAGCGCCGTCCCGATGCGCGCGAAGGCTGCGGAGGCCGAGCTCGTCGGCAAGTCGATAAGCGACTCCGTGCTCGAAGCCGCGGGTAAGGCGGCGGCAGGCGAGTGCGATCCATCCCCCGACCTTCGGGGTGGCGTCGATTACAAACGGGACATGACCAGGGTCATGGTGAAGCGCTCGATTCAGCAGGCCGTTGTACGCGCCCAAGGAGGCAAGTGATGAGTGAGCACGAGGTAACTCTGACCATCAATGGCGAGAGCGTGACTCGCTCGGTGGAGGCACGCACGCTGCTGGTGCACTTCATTCGCGAAGACTTGTCGCTTACGGGAACGCACATCGGATGCGACACAACGAGCTGCGGCGCCTGCACGGTCCTGCTCAACGGCAAACCGGTAAAGAGCTGCACGGTATTCGCCGTGCAGGCCGAAGGCGCAGCCGTCGAAACGATCGAAGGCGTGGCAGCCGGTGGCGAGCTTCACCCGCTCCAGGAGGGATTCTGGGAAAAGCATGGCCTTCAGTGCGGCTACTGCACCCCAGGGATGATCATGACCGCCAAGCACTTTTTGGAGAAGAACCCGAATCCCAGCGAAGACGAGATTCGCCATGGCATTTCGGGCAACCTTTGCCGATGCACCGGCTACAACAAGATCGTCGAAGCGATTCAGTACGCATCCCAGAAACTCCAAGCCGACGCAGGAGGTGAGTGATGCCTCAGCTCGACGACCGCACCGAGCCCCACAGCGAGCTTGCCGAAGGCGTTTCCGCGAAGATGCCCACCACCGACGAAGTCCAGATCAAAACCCCCGAGAACATAGGTGGCATGGGCCACCGCAAGAAGCGCAAAGAAGACCCGCGCTTCCTTCAAGGCAAGGGCAACTACGTCGACGATGTGAAGCTGCCCGGCATGCTTTACATGGACATCGTTCGAAGTCCGTACGCGCACGCCAAAATCAACAAGATCGACGCCAGCGCGGCCCTCGAGATGGATGGCGTCCTCGCTGTCATCACAGGTGAAGACCTCAAGGCCGCTGGTGACCTGCACTGGATGCCCACATTGATGTCGGACACGCAAATGGTCTTGCCGATCGACAAGGTCGTCTACTACGCACAGGAAGTCTGCGCGGTCATTGCCACCAGTCGCTACATCGCGGCGGATGCCATCGAGCAGGTCTTCGTCGACTACGAGCCGCTCGACGCAGTCGTCGATCCGTTCGAGGCAATGAAGGACGAGGTCATCGTTCGCGATGACAAAGAAAAGAAGACCAACCACATCTGGCATTGGGAAGCGGGCGACAAGGCGGCGACTGATGCCGTCTTTAACGACGCGGCCACGGTCGTCAAAGAGAAGTTCTATATTCCGCGGATCCACGTTTCGTCGATCGAGACCTGTGGCATGGTCGCGAACTACAACAAGGCGCGCGAGCACATGCAGATCTACATGACGTCTCAGGCGCCTCACGCGCACCGGACGGTCTTTGCGCTCGTGAGTGGGCTGCCGGAGCACAAGATTCAGATCATCTCGCCGGATATCGGCGGGGGCTTTGGCGGAAAGGTGCCCGTGTACCCGGGCTACGTCATTTGCGCTGTCGCCAGCCTGGTGACGGGCAAACCAGTGAAGTGGATCGAGGATCGAAGCGAGAATCTTCAGGCCGACAGCTTTGCGCGTGACTACCACATCGAAGCGGAAATGGCGGCCGACAAGGACGGCAGAATCTCTGGCCTCCGTGTGAAGACGTTGTCGGACTGTGGCGCCGCGGATGCCGCGGCGAACCCGTCGAAGTTTCCGGCGGGCCTGTACAGCATCTGCACCGGGTCGTACGACATGAAGGCCGCGCACGTCGAAGTCGACGGTGTGTACACGACAAAGCCACCGGGCGGCGTCGCCTATCGCTGCTCGTTTCGTGTGACGGAGGCGGTTCACATGGTCGAGCGAATGGCCGACATCATGGCCCACGAGCTCGGCGAGGACCCAGCGGACTACCGGCTCAGGAACTTCATTCGTCCGGACCAGTTCCCCTACAAATCGCCGACCGGCTGGGAGTACGACAGCGGCAACTACGAAGCGGCGCTGAACAAGGCGATGGACATGCTCGACTATCGCGCGCTTCGTAAGGAGCAAGCGGAGAAACGCGCAAAGGGCGAGCTGATGGGCATCGGCATCTCGAGCTTCACCGAGGTCGTCGGCGCGGGTCCTTCAAAGGACTACGACATCCTGGGCATCAAAATGTTCGACTCGGCCGAAATCCGGATTCACCCGACGGGCAAGGCGATGGCGCGCTTCGGCACCAAATCTCAAGGGCAGGGCCACGAGACGACCTATGCGCAAATCGTCGCCGAGGAGCTCGGGCTTCCGGCCGACGACATCGAAGTAGAGGAGGGCGATACCGATACCGCACCATACGGCCTCGGGACCTATGCGAGCCGTTCCACTCCCACTGCAGGTGCGGCGGCGGCGATGGCTTCACGGAAGATCAGAGCGAAGGCAAAGAAGATCGCGGCTCACTTGCTGGAGGTCGGGGAAGACGACCTCGAGTGGAACATCGATCGCTTTCAAGTGAAGGGCTCGCCCGACCAGGCCAAGACGATTCAAGAGATCGCGTTCGCGGCGTACACCAACCATCCGCAAGGCATGGAGGCGGGCCTCGAAGCGGTAGACTACTACGACCCGCCCAATCTCACGTTCCCATTCGGCAGCTACATCTGTGTCGTCGACATCGACAAGGGCACCGGCGAGGTCAAGATCCGACGCTTCGTCGCGGTCGATGACTGCGGGCACATCATCAACCCCCTGATCGTCGAAGGTCAGATCCACGGTGGCCTCACCATGGGTCTTGCACCCTCGTTGTTCGAAGAGATCGTCTACGACGAGCATGGACAGAACCTTACGGGCACCTTTGCCGACTATCTGTTGCCGACTGCCGTCGAGTCACCCAAATGGGAGCTCGGAAAGACCATCACGCCGTCGCCTCATCACCCGATCGGTGCCAAGGGCGTTGGCGAGTCCCCCACTGTCGGCGCGCCGCCGGCCATCGCGAACGCCGTGGTCGACGCGCTATGGCATTTGGGCGTCCGAAACATCGACATCCCCATTACCCCTCCAAAAGTCTGGAAATTGCTCCGAGATGCTGGGGTTACAGACTGATGCATCCCCCTTATATTAAGTAGATGGAAAGCTGGTACCGCACCGCGAAGGATCTAGAAGCCAGGGGCGAGAGTTACGTTTTGGCGACCGTCGTCCGCGCAGTCGCTCCCACCTCCGCGAAGCCCGGCGACAAGGCCGTGGTGACCGCAGAGGGGGTCGTGCACGGGTGGATCGGTGGCAGTTGCGCGGAACCAACGGTCCAGAAGGAAGCAGCCCTGGCATTCGCCGACGGCGCGTGTCGGGTGGTGCAGATCACCCCAGAGCCAAGTCTTGCAAACGATCGAGAGGGCTTGGTCGTCGTGCCCATGACTTGCTACAGCGGGGGCGAGCTCGAGATCTATCTCGAGCCGCACCGCGCTAAACGTGAGCTGGTGGTGTTTGGCAACTCACCGGTCGCACAATCCCTCGTCGAGCTCGGCATTGCCGTGGGTTACAGGCTCACCGTCGTCGACACGACCGAGCGCCCTCCGCTCGAAGGGGCCAACGTCATCACATCACTCGATCAGGTCGAGCTCGTGCACCCCGAAGAAGCTGCCATCGTCGTCGCCACCCACGGTGTCTTCGATGAGGACGCGCTCACTCGCGCGCTCGAGTTGTCACCGAGCTACCTAGGCGTAGTCGCGAGTCCAAAACGCTTCGCCTCCCTCGGAGGCACGATGCAGCGCCGCGGCGTCACTCCAGAAACCTGGGCCAGAGTGGACGGCCCCGCAGGCATCGACATAGGCGCCACCACCCCCCAGGAAATCGCTGTCAGCATCATCGCCGCCATCACCGCCCACCGAGAATCCGTCCGCATCAAAACCCAGCGCCCCACCCAAGCCGCCCAAGAAAACGCCCCCAAACCCGCAATCGAGGCGCCCACCGCCACCGAAGGCAAAGGCCACTGCTGCCACGACTAAAAAAGGGGACAGTCCCCTTTTACGAAGGGTTAATTGAGCCGGGCGAGCACCGAGATCTCGCGCGGAGCGTGTCCTACGGCTTTCGGAGGGTCTGCGTTACTTGAGCGATCACGGATATCGCGATTTCGGCCGGTGACCGGGAGCCGATCGGCAACCCGACGGGACCCTTCACGCGTTCTAGGTCCGCTTCCGTAAATCCTGCCTTGCCTAGCCTGCGCAGGCGTGACGCGTGGGTTTTCTTGCTTCCGAGGCACCCAATGAAGAACGCGTCGCTTCGAAGAGCCACTTGGAGAGCGGGGTCATCCAGCTTGGGATCGTGCGTCAGCGTCACTACAGCGCAACGCGAGTCGAGGTCGAGCGACTCCAAAGCCGCATCCGGCCACTCGAGGTTCAGCGTGACCCCTGGAAAGCGCTCCGAAGCAGCAAACGATTCCCGCGGATCGACGATTGTAACGTGGTAGCCGGCGAGCGTTGCCATCGCCGACAAAGGTTGGGCGATGTGTACGGCACCAACCACGATCATGCGAAGCGAACGGTTGAATGGCTGGTAGAAAATCTGTGGCGCGGCGTCCGCGTCGTTCGTGACGCAAGCGTTCAGTCGCAGAGCGTTTGCTACATCGGTCCGCTCGGACTCCGTTTCAGCGTCGTTCCGGTAGAGTAGCCGCTGGTCCCCTGAGTCGAGGTTCGTCGCGAGCACGACGGGGCGGTTTTGCTCGATGTCCGCAAGCAACGCGTCTAGGGTCTCCGATTTCACTGCAGAGGCTCCACGAAGATCCGAACGGTGCCGCCGCAGGCGAGGCCCACCTCCCAGGCCTGCTCGTGGGTGATTCCGTACTCCAGAACCTTCGGGGCGCCGGCCTTCATCACATCGAGCGCCTCCTCGACTACGGCGCCTTCGACGCAGCCGCCTGACACCGACCCGAGAAAAGCGCCATCATCGCGCACAGCCAGGTGGCTACCCGCTGGGCGTGGCGACGACCCCCAAGTTTTCACGACGGTGGCAAGCGCCACACCATGACCGGCCGCCTTCCAATCACGCGCCGCAATGAGCACTTGCATCTCCGACCGATCGGGCATCGGAGCCATAGTACTTCCGGGACCTGGGATAGTCACCCAGGGTTTCGCCTACGAAAAGGCCCTCAACGCGACCCCAGCTTTCGCTCAGAGCCTCCAGCGCTTGGCCAGGTAGTACATCATCGTTTCGTCGCTGCCGCCCCCGACGCTTGCGATGCGTGTGTCACAGAATGCGCGCCCCGCCATGCTCTCTTTCATGTACGCAGCGCCGCCGTGCAGCTGGAAGCAGACGTCTGCGACCTGCCGGGTGACGCGGCCGCAGTGGAGCTTTGCCATGGAGATCAGGTCGGTGGCGTCTTCTCCGTTCACGAGCGCTTCCACGCAAGCATCGTTCATCAGCCTTCCCGTGGTGAGCAGAGTCTTGCATTCGACCAGCTTGAACTGGGTGTTCTGCATGGACATGAGCGTATTGCCGAAGAGCTTGCGCTCCCTGGCCCAGTTGCAGGTGGTCTCCCAGAGCTCCTCACAGTAGGCGATGAGCCCGATGGTAGCGACGAGCCGTTCGCCCTGGAACTGCATCATCTGCTGCGCAAAGCCGGCCCCGATTGGGCCGATCGTGTTGGACACTGGGACTCGGACATCCTCGAAGAAGAAGAGACCGGTATCGGAGCCCCAGAAACCGATCTTGTCGAGCAGGTCGCACGACACGCCGGGTGAATTCGTTGGTACGATGATCTGCGAAAAACCAGCGTGGCCCGCGTCGGGGTCGGTCACTGCGAGCAGGCAGAGCCAGTCTGCGGTGGCAGCATTGGTGATGTAAATCTTGGACCCGTTGATCACCCAATCGTCACCGTCACGGATGGCACGGGTTCGAATGCCCGCGACGTCGGAACCGGCGTCGGGCTCGGTCACGGCGATTGCAGAGACCATCTCGCCACGAATGGCGGGCACCAAGTATTTCTGCTTGAGCTCTTCACTGCCGAAGCGATGAAGCGACGGCGTCGCCATGTCGGTGTGGACAGAAATGCCGGTCATGACGCCAACATTGTCGGCGCGTCCAAGCTCCTCGCACAGGATCGCGGTGTACGACCAATCGAGGCCAGCGCCGCCATAGGCTTCGTCGTACCGAAGGCCGAGCATGCCGAGCTCTCCCATTTTCGGGAAGAGCGACTTGTCGATTCGGCCCATTTTGTCGAACTCGCGCGCCCTCGGTGCAAGCTCGTTGCGCACGAAGGCACGAACTGTCTCGCGAAATGCCCTGTGCTCGGGGGTCTTGTCCTCGTGCATCATCGTTCGTTCTCCTTCGCGTCCATGGCGAGACCCCACTCTGGATCAAAAGAGGCGGACTTCCCAGTGATTTGCGTTGACAAGTGGGACGTTCTGCTCGCAGATGGGTCACCGAGTCATGGCAAGTCACGATGAGCGCGTGGTGGTCCTGGGCGGCGCGGCGGGCGCGTGGGGCGATACGTCGTTTTCCGCGCCCCAGCTGCTCGATTCGGAGCGGTGCGACTACATTTTGTTCGAGGCGCTCGCCGAGATCACGATGGGGATCCTGACGCGGGCGCGCCAAAAGAATTCGGAGCTGGGCTACGCGACCGACGTGATTGCGATGATCGGCCGCGACCTACCACGCTTTGTCGAGCAAGGCGTGCGGGTCGTGACGAACGCCGGGGGCGTCAACCCGGAAGGCGCAGCGGCGGCGCTTCGGTGCTTGGCAGATGAGGCCCGAATATCGATTCGCATCGCGTGGGTCGAAGGTGACAACCTGGTCGATCGGATGGAGGAGCTCAGCGCACTCGGGCTCACCGAAATGAGCGATGGATCCCCGCTGGTCGCCGAGCCGCTGAGCTTCAACGCGTACCTCGGCGCCCGTCCCATCGCCGCAGCACTCGCGGCCGGAGCGGATGTCGTCATCACGGGGCGATGCGTGGACTCCGCGCTCGCGCTCGGGCCACTGATTCATGAGTTTGGCTGGAAGCCCGAGGACTTCGACCGCCTCTCGCAAGGAAGCTTGGCCGGACACCTGCTCGAGTGCGGACCACAGTCGACCGGCGGCCTGTTAACCGATTGGGAGGACGTCGGGCCTTGGCCGGACATCGGATACCCCATCGCCGAGTGCCGCGCGGACGGTTCCTTCGTGCTCACCAAACCCGAGGGCACTGGAGGCTTGGTCGATATACGGACCGTAGCCGAACAGTTGCTCTACGAGATCGGCGATCCCGCCGCCTATCTGCTGCCCGACGTCACCTGCGATTGGCGATCGGTCGAGCTGACTTGGGCCGGACGGGATCGGGTCGAGGTCAAGGGAGCCATGGGAACGCCTCCGCCATCGACGCTCAAGGCCTGTGCTCAGGAGGTGGACGGGTACAAGACGACGCTTCTCTTGTTCATCGGCGGTCGTGACGCCCAACGCAAAGCCGAGCGACTTGGTCACGCGTTCACCCGACGGGCCGAGCGCGTCCTCGATCGTGAAGGCGTTGCAAGCCTGCGCGATGTAGACATCGAAATCCTCGGAGCCGAGGCGACCTACGGACCCCACGCGCGAGCCCGACATACGCGCGAGGTGGTCGTGAAGATCGCACTTCATCACGATTCGGCGTCCGCGCTGGCGGCTGTTGTCCGCGAAATCGGATCGTTTGGGCTGGTCGTACCCGGTTTGAGTGGCGGCGGAGCTGGGCTGCCGAAACCGACCCCCGTGGTTCGTCTCCGGAGTTATCTGGTTCCGCGTGACAGGTTTCGCCTCCGCGTCTACCTCGATGGTGACGCGGTCCCGTATGAAGAGCCCACGTCGCGACAAACCTCTCGACCCGCCTTCAAAGGAGAGTCCCCCACCGAAGCGTTTGCGCTGGTCGACCCCGTCGAGGTTCCGCTGATCGCCATTGCGCATGCGCGCAGCGGCGACAAGGGCGCGGATGCCAACATCGGTGTTCGGGCACGCCATCCGGACTTCCTTCCGCTCCTCCGCGACCAGCTTACCCCGGAGGTCGTCGCCAACTGGTTCGCGCATCGCATCGGTAGCGGCGGGCGTAGCGGAAAATCAGTCGAGCGGTACGATCTGCCGGGCATCCAGGCGCTCAACTTCGTCCTTCGCGACGCGCTCGGCGGCGGCGGCATCGCGTCGCTGCGGTTTGACCCACAAGGAAAAGCCTACGCCCAGCAGCTGCTCGATATGCCGGTGAAGGTGCCCGCGGCGTGGCTCGCGCATCCGTCGATCGCTGAGGTACCCGAGCTCGATGCGGTACGCCAAACGATCGACGCAGAGGGGCCGGTCGCCGGGAGGGGATCGTAGTCAGTAGAGTCGGTGGGAAGAAAGGATCCCACCGTCAACGGTTCCGCGAGGGCGGGTCGATTTGCTTTCCTAATTCCGCCTGTTGCCGTTGCTTTCACGTTGGAAGAACCGTGGCAGTACCAGAGATCGTAAGCTGCACCTGCTCCGCATAGCTGCCCTCGCGGATGTAAACCGTATCACCCGACGTCACAGAATCGACAGCGTGCTGGATCGTGCGCCATGGCCTGTCGCTCGTTCCCGGATCCGCATCGTCTCCGTTGAGCGAAACATAGTAAGCATTCTTCGCAAGCGGAGTCTCGCGCACATGAATCGGAACCAATGGCGCGTCAGCAACCTCCCGCGTGCGACGCCCTTGCCGAGCGCCACCCGTTTTAGAGGCGTAACTGCAAGCCGCATGCCAGCGGGTTTCCGTACGATTCCGACGTTAGCCCGAGGCGTCACCGCAGCATGTGCGCCTCAACTGCCGGGAAACGCAACAAGTGCGCGAAGGGCTTGCGCATTGAACGCGCGCAAGCGGCGGCGGAACCGGTCTGCCGAAGGACAGCGCGAAGCGCTACGGAGCATCGACGGATGTTGGGCCTATGGGGCAAGCCGCAGGATCCGCCAGCCTTGGCCGTCGCGTACATACTGGAAGCGATCGTGAAGGCGATCGGATTGGCCTTGCCAAAACTCGATGGTGCTAGGCACTACGCGGAAGCCTCCCCAGAAGGACGGGAGCGGTACTTCGCGGTTGACGAACTTGCGCTTCATCTCGTCCAGCTTCATTTCGAGCGCCTTGCGCGAACTGAGCACCTGGGACTGATGGGAAACCCAAGCTCCGAGTTGGCTGCCGCGTGGGCGGGTCATGAAGTACTTCGCGGCTTCGACGTTCGAGATGCGCTCGGCGACCCCATTGATTTCGATCTGCCTTTCCAACTCTGGCCACCAGAACAGAAGGGCCACTCGTTTGTTGCTTTCTATGTGCACGGCCTTGCGGCTCTCGAGATTGGTGAAAAAAACGAATCCCTCACGATCGAAGACCTTCAGGAGCACCATCCGAACCGCTGGCGCCCCGTTGCTGTCGACGGTCGCCAGCGTCATGGCATTGGGCTCGAGGTCGATGCGTTTGCAGGCTTCTTCGAACCATTGCTGGAATTGCGCGATCGCGTCGGCGTTGAGATGCTCCCGTTCGAGGGGGCCGCGGACGTACTCCCGGCGCGACTGATCGATGGAGCCGTCGTCAGTCATGAGGGGCCCGCGACAAGGTTTGAGTGGCGCGATGAAGCCCAGCGCGGATCCGCTCTCGCCGGATACGGCGCCGCTCCTGCATGAGCCGATCGAGCGCGAGTTGCATGGCGTCGAGCACGCGCTGATGGCATTGCTCCACGTAGGTCTCGTCACCTGCAGCCTCGGGCCCGTGGCGGTCGAAGTACATCGGCTCGAGGACGTCAATGAAAACGGACACGGGCAAGGGGAGGTAAGGCGGCGCCCCCACGGTGAGCCCCCAAGGCACGGACACGGTGATCGGAAGGACGTCCGTGCGCAGCAATCGATGTGTGCGGAGAAGGCGTGACAACCATCGCCCGTCGCTAACCACCCACCAGACCTCGTGAGAGCCCGCTGAGACGACCGGGACGATCGGGATGCCCTCGCGCAGCGCCAGCCGAACATAGCCTCGGCGCTGACCGAACACGACGCGACCCCGGTCACGGGAGGGGCGAAACGCGTCGAGGTCGCCGCCTGGGTAGACCAGTAGTTTGCGTCCGGCTTCAAAGACGCGGTGCGCGTTCTCGGGGTTCGCCGCGATCGCCCCCATTGCGGGCAGCGTCAGATTCGTGATGGGCACCTCCATGACGACTTGGTGCGTAAGCGCGTAGGGGACATCGTCGATTCCAAGCTCGCGTATTATGGCGACCGCAAAGATCCACGTGTCCGGAGTCATGAAGCCACCATTGTGATTGCACACGTAAAGCGCGCCCCCATCGGGAATGTTGTCGAGACCGCGAACCCGAGGCCGAAACCACTTCCAGAGGATCGGCCCTGCGATGTCCGCGAAA
>Ga0209456_10000265_pt1 | contig 29075 bp, 54 predicted proteins | sample COG_11_FD_184755 | JGI IMG/M metagenome (GOLD analysis project Ga0209456, IMG submission 184755) | Pelagic marine sediment microbial communities from the LTER site Helgoland, North Sea, for post-phytoplankton bloom and carbon turnover... | ecosystem: Environmental > Aquatic > Marine > Neritic...
AATGGTAATTAAACAAAGAAGATTGCAACCAACTGGTAAATCTAACGTGGAAATACAACTATAAGGAGGATTAAATTAAGGAAGAATAATGGGCAAGCTAAAAGATCTAACTAATCGAAGATTTGGGAGATTAACTGTTATTAAGAGAGGCCCAAATAACAATCAGCGTCGCCCACAATGGTATTGTAAATGTGATTGTGGTAATATTAAATTGATCGATGGTTCTTGTTTAAAACGAAAATTTACTATATCTTGTGGGTGCAAAAAAGCAACAAAACATGGAGATTATAAAACTAGTTTTTATAGAGTTTGGGCTACAATGAAACATAGATGTAATAACCCAAATAATAAACAATACAAAGATTATGGAGGAAGAGGTATCAGTTATGATCCTAGATGGGAAGATTACATTATCTTTAAAGAAGATATGTATGATTCATATTTAGAGCATCTTAATAAACATAATGGTGATACTACAATTGACCGTAAAGATAATAATGGAAATTACGAATTATCTAATTGTCATTGGGCTACCCGAAGAGAACAAAATTGCAATCAGAGTCAGAATAAATTATTTATAGGTGTATATATTATGTCAGGACCTTCTTACGGTTATAGAGAGGTTAGTAAAAATCAAAGTGAATTTGCAAGAAAATATAATTTAGAAAGTACTTGTATAAGTCGATGTCTTAGATATAAACTAAAAATTCATAAAGGATGGAAGTTTAAATATATATTAAAGGAGGATTGAGCCTATGAGGCAATGGATGTGCTCTCCGAAATGGATGTGTAATCAACATCTATTGGGTGAGCACCGAGAGTTACATGCTATAATTGGTATACTACACAAAGGTACATCAATAGCAGGGTATATTGATAGTAATTGTATAGAAGTTTCATCTATACTCGAAAGACATAATGCAATTGCAGATGAATTGTTCATTAGAGGATACAAACATAAAACTCCAATAATTGAATCCGAAATTGTTATCGAACATTTACCTATCAAGCATCAAGAATACAAAATTGATCGAAAAAAATCTGCAGCAGAGTTATTCTCTAGATGTAAAGAATGTGCTAAAAGATGTGAAATATATAGTACTGTTGATTTAGATTTTACAGATGCATTTTACTGCGATAATAGTATTATATTTCAAAATCAATATGGCGTTTGCGGGTTAATGCAAACAGAAATTCGAATGGGAGTATGCTATACATGTAACAATTGGGATTATGAAAGTTATCAATTCGGATCTAGTGAAAACGAACCAAATGGAAAAAATAAAGGATTTTGTACCGCTAATAATAGGAATAAACCAACTGAATGGTGCCATTCCTGTGATATCGGTATGTATGATCATAAACCTATGGAAAGGGAGGACAAAAAATGATCTGTCTGCATTGTGGACTTTGTTGCATTCAATTTGACGTAGTAATCATCTCCACAGAGTACGCCGGAGAAGGATTAGACGTAGAAAATTATGACACAATGAAGAAAGCTTGTATAATCAAAAAAGGCGGAGATGTGTGCCCCCACTTATATTGGGAGGGTGATGAATCAAGATGTAAAATTCACCATTACTCTTGGTTTGGCACCACTCCGTGTCACGATTTTGGGCAAATTGAATCTAGTCCTGGACAATTTTGCAGATCTGGAGTATGGTCAATACAGAAACTAGGTATTGATTATTGGAAAAAAGAACACGAGAAATTCAAAAATATTGTTAAAACTCCCGATCAATTCTGTCAACAAATTGAGGAGGATTTAAGAAATGACCGAGGAAATATATCAAAAAATACAGCAAGATCCATTCTTTAATCAATCTCATTGCGACAGATGTAGAAATGAGTTAAAAGCAAGAACACTATCTTGGTTTACAGATGAAACAATCTGTCTAGAATGTTCAGACAAAGAAACTGAGATTAAAAAACAAATGAAAGAAAAAGGGATAAATCCTGATCACTATGAAGGATGGGGATTTATCCCGGAGATAAACACATGATTAGTAAATTGATATCAGATCTAAATAAAAAATGGGATAATATGCCAGAACCTCTATGCACTATTGTGATGATAGTTACCGTGATAATAGTGGTAGTTGGGGTAACATCTAAAATACCAATAATTAAATGGACAGCTATTCCTGTGTTATTGATATTCTGTCTTATCAGATTATCTGGGATAGCCATGACCAAAAAGAAGTAACCGGAGTGTAGCGCTTGTTCGCTACACTCCAATTTTTATTTTTTTTGCAAAAAATAAAACAAGAAGCGATTGCAACCTAAGACGAATCTTAAGTCACAATCACCTCTTGTTGGAGGACGATAAACTAAAATGTTATAGTATCGATAATACCTGAAACGGCGAAACACAGCAATTGATAAGCTGTTCAGCTTCAAACCACGTCAGAGATCGATTACTATAACATTTAATTAATACTGATAGAGTAAATCTATCTATATCATATTTAATATTTCTATATTATTTTTTTGAAAATTAAAAAAAATGTCCTCCCCGGGCAAGAGGGAGGACAACCTAGAAAAGGAAAACCGCAGACATCTCTACGGAATTACCGTCTATATTATTTCTATATAACTAATTGAAAATATATGAAATCATAAAAGACAGTCATTAAATATAGTTTTCTTATAAAAAGCATAATAATAAGGTATAACAATCTGAAACACAATAAATAATATTGTTATATATCTAACACTTTCAGGGTGAGGAAGATTATTAATAACCACTTTATAATACTCATAAGTTGTATCCATAGTTTCCGGCAAATTCTGATTTGTTAAAATATCTTTAGTGATCACAGGAAATAAATTTATTATTTCTTTAGGTAAATCTTCTATTAAAGACACAGATCCTGCTTGTTTTATATAATTCATTATATAACCAAAGGTCTTAGTTATTATTTTATCCCCAACTAATTCATAATGCAAATAATTTGTTAGAACAATATCGTCTGTGAAACTAAGATCTATTGTTCCTTTGGAATCAATAAAATTAGATCCTTTAATCTTTTTACGATTCTCAATTGATTTCATTAAATTGTCTACATCTATTATTTTTTTATTAGAAAATCTAAAATTAGGATGGTGAATAAAAGAATCATCTTCAGTGTGTTCCCTTAATTTTCCAATAACAGAACGAGCAAACATCTCTTGAGAAACAGGAATTATATGCGAATCTATACTAGATATTTCTTCAATAGATTTATCAATCTTTCTTTCTCTTTGATCATCTAAATTAAAATCACTGATATCAAAGGTAAACGAATATTCTTGTTCATTTTCATGGGTCTTTATTCCGGAAGTTTTAAGAAATGTGACACAATAATGTTGAATAATTCTTTTCTGCATATCTCCAACATTCGATAAAATTTCTTCAAATTGTAAATCAAATATCTGAGGATATAACTCAATTAAATACCTTATCGAATAAACTAACAACATTAAATTAACAATCATAAAATATATAGGATTTTTTCTATATACATCTGATTCATCTAAAAACGCTTTCTGTATTAATTTACTCGCATATGTCGTAACTGTGTTCAAAGGCACTCTATTATTGGAAACTATATAACTATAAAAGAATTCTGAGTCCATTGATAATGATTGCGGCAATATATTAGGTAATTTAATTTTAATATTATTATCAACAATTTCAAAACCAATATCTTCTTCTGTGACATATTGGTAATAATTTAAAGAATAATGAATTGCTAGATTTTTAAGATTTGGATGATAACAATATTCTAAAAGTACTTCTAAATCACCTGATGGTTTAGAATCTTTTTGTTGTTGAACATATTCTTTTACATTCTCCCCACTATCGGGACTCACACTTGGAATATAATCGGTTATTTTATTATCTGGAATTGTTGTTTCTTCAGATTTGGATGGTTCCCCCAATTTACTTAACATTGTGAACATTGATTCTAATATAAAATAATTTTTTCCAAAAGAATCAACTAAATGATAAAATTGTATCAATTGATCCATTGTTAAAACAATTGACATTTTATTTAAAATGTTTATGTTAATAAATTTATGATTATTTTGATTGGCCCAAGTAATTACTTGTTTTAAATACCCACATAAGCTTTTAACTTCAGGATAAGATAAAGCTGAACTATGAATTTTTTCTGAAGAAACTCGATCTAATAATTTTGAATCAGTTGGGTTTACAATGTTCTGTTTCACAATGTTCTCTAATACATATTGATTTGATTTAAGAAATCTATATACTTCTAATTGTAAAACAAATCCATTATAATCCCTATAATTTATAACTTTAAATACTCCAGTAAAATCACTTTGCTGTATTATAAAATTCATACAACCAAACGTACTTTGATCAAACATGTTATCCTCCTAGATTATTCCGTCAGTTCTACGTCTTCCATTATTTCTTCTTCTATCTTCATTTACCCATTCATCAATGACGGTTGTTAATAGATTTCGTATAAAAGCATCTACTGTCTCTTCTATTACTGTGTTATGAGTATCAATAATTTTTGTCCACATTTTTTCTGATAATCCTCCAATATTCTTTATCTCTATCTCAAAATTCTTTTTTATTTCTTCAAGTAATTCTTTTGTTAACGGAGACCTTAATTGTTCTGAACCACTACGATCGGCTTTCGTTTTTTTCTTAGACATTTGGTACCTCTCCTTCATAAGACGCACCACATTTTTCTAGATATTCTGCCAAAAGTAGTCTATGACAAAAAGTATCTCTTCTACAATAACATACCAATACTGTCCAATCACATGATAATAGTCTTTCCCATCCCGATCTAAATTGCTTATAAGATTCTCTCATTCTTTTAAGATAATATTTTTCATATTGAGACTCCGTCATTCCACCATTTTTAAACGCCATTACAGTTTCATAATCTGGTCGAAATAAATCACTACCATTCATGGCTGTGATATCTAATCTTCGCGGACCGGAGTATCTAAATTGGCTCGTATAAACTATGAGTCCGTGATGTGTTTGTTTCGGTTTAAACTCCGATATCTCTTTTTCTGTAATCATGCTTCCTCCAAAAATATAATGGTTTACTACTATTATTTCTATATCAAATTTCTGATAACTTATTAATTTGAAACTTTATAGCATGATCAAAAAAACCCTTTGCATATTCCGCTCCTTGAATAGCAGTATATATTTTAACATCTGTTTTACACTCAACCGGTGTATAACGAATAAGAGTTTCAACATCGTAGGGTATATGATAAATACACTTAGGGGCGTAGTATATTCCCTCACCCCAAAGACTACAAAATTGTTGCCATTTTGCAAAAATTTTTATTCCCCAAAATTCTAAACTTGGTACATCTACTACGGGCCGTATAAATTGATAGCCAGGGCCGCCTGATTTTTTGCTATAATCAACCCAGGATAATCCAACATGTCCCCCCAAGATCGCATGTAGCCAATCGGTAACATACCGACCAATTATTTGAGCTGTACCCCGCATCTCTACAAAATTTCCTTTGCTCCAAATCCAATGTTCATCTTGACCTTGTGGAGCCTTTTCGAACCTAAAATGCTTTTTTTGATCTGCAACTGTTTGAATAAAATCCTTCTTATATTTATAATCACTGACTTCGCCATAAAATGTTTCACCGGTGTCAGCCAACAATCCAACACTCATTGGCTGACTACCGAGATAATTCCCCGTTGTAAAAACATCAAAGAATACTTTCTTCATCACTAAATTCCTCACGAATAGATTCTAGCATCTTGCCAAGATGATTCTCACCCTCATTTTGACATTTTGCACATACACACTTACCAAAAAACTTATCATGCCAGTTATTCCATTCAACTATAGGTCCTTTAGTTTTCATTAATGCTTTATGCCATGATGTATCTTTAGCAAACTTAACATGAAGAATATGATCCATAACTTCAAGATTCATTTCCCGCCAATCTTTGCGCATATGCTTCTTTTTATTACCATTTATTCTCCAAAATTTCTTTGCCTTACCTGGAGAAAGAGAAGCTATATATTTTCTAATATCGATATTATGCTTATATGTTTTCATTGCCTGATAAAAATTTTCTACTGTATAATATAGAACATTTTGATACTCGTAAGGTTCATCAAGTCTACTATAGTTAGAGAACCAATTTTTTATATAAGCAAATTTAGTCATAATTAAAACTCCGGAGGTACATAACTAGATGGTGCAGCTGGTGTTGAAATTGGAGACTCAGATGGCGGTCCAAATTTTCTGATCTTCCCCAAACTAACTTTGCACATCTCTATATCTGCCTTCATAGGTTCCAGTTGTTTATTCATATTTTGATTAATCGAACCTAAAAGACGAGACATATTCTTTAATTCTTTAAGAATAAGATCTAACCGACTAAATTTTACTTCATCTGTTAGTTCAATTACTTCTTCATCATTCGCCATTTTCTTCTCCTTTATTATTCAGGATAATCTGGTTCTACAACCATTTCTCGGCATTTATATGATTCAAATAAATCACAAGATACTATATCCGGTTTTTGAGTTTTAATAAATTCAATAGTTTCATCTAAAGTCACTTCTATAATTTTATTTATATCAGAACTTTGAAGATAGTGTTTTGCCCAACGTAATGTACCATCAATTAACGATTGTGTTTCTATAATGGCGTCTGATTTTATTTCTCCAGTAATAATCGATTTTTGTAAATTAATACAGTGAATTAGATTTTCTACTAACCTTTTAGGTATCTGAATCTTAGGGTCATTGTCATCTACCATGACTAATTCTCCAATTTATTTTTTATTCCTAACGAACATAATCTACAAACTAAATTTATATCAGTGTCAACTAAAGGTTTAAAACAAAGTTGACAAATACGTGGTGGTTCAAAATCAACCTTTTCTAAAAATCCTATTGATACCTCTATTTCATCAGTTTCATCATCAAATAAAACAAAAATAGAAGTAACATCAGGGTTCATTAATTCGAGAGCAAACGCAACCTCTGTAAATGTGCATAGTCCGCGCATTTCATGATTAAACCTATCCCCTATTTCTATATTATCTTTTGATTTCATAGAGTCACCCCTGGTGTCCCCGACCGGATTTGAACCGGTGTACCTAGCGTGAAAGGCTAGTGTCCTGGGCCTGACTAGACGACGGGGACAATTACATATTTATACCAATTTGTAATCCTTGGAATAATACTTATCATAGTGTTATTATATATTACCTTTCTTTGATCAAAATCATCAGTATACATCTCTGGATTGCAACAAGAGAAATCACTACAACATTCCCCATCGACATGATTATGTACAGGAATACCATCTAACCATAAACGAGTTTGACTTATTACTCGCTCTGAATATGTATCACCTTTAATTTCATGCATAATCACTCCTAAAATACAATAAACCTTGTCACCATGTAAAAATATCATATGATGACAAGGTTGGTAAATCTCCCCCTAGTGATTTCAGTAACTTACAAAAAATTTAATTATTTCATTAGGTTACATATTAAAAGGGAATGTCGTCATCGAACCCACCGTATCCACCATTAGGAAATGCCCCAGCGCCAGTAACACCACCACTGCTCTGATTAGCGTTCTGGTTCGGAGTTTGGTTAGTATTTTGTTGATAACCCCCTCCACCTTGATGACCACCATTGTCACCCCGTTGACCTAGCATAAGAAATTCTCTACCTACTACTTCAGTAGTATATCTTTTGACTCCTTCCTTCTCCCATTCCCGAGTTTGCAGTTTCCCTTCAATATATATTTGTCTACCCTTTGATAAGTATTCACCAATTACTTCTGCTTGACGTCCCCAAAAAACAATTTTATGCCACTCAGTGTTCGTTTTCTTTTCTCCAGTATTTTTGTCTTTCCAGGTCTCAGATGTTGCGATACTAAAATTTGCAACAGCTACTCCACTCGGAGTATAACGAATCTCTGGATCTCGACCTAAATTACCAATTAGTTGTACTCTGTTTAACCCTGCCATAACTAAATACTCCTTTCTCTGTTAAAAATTTGATCTGCTGTGATTATCATCTGATAATTTAACAGTTTAAAAATAATCTTCCGTGATTAATATTTCTTTATACATTTTGAAATAATTTTTGACCACACTGCGCCCAATATAAAAGGGAAAGGTTAAATTTTAGTACATGTACTAAAATTTAAGTTTATCAATAATAATATCAAGTACTTACGTGTGATTTAGTTGTTTTATTTTAAAACTCTTGTAACATACTGAAATAATTAATAAACTTCATGCTATTATACTCAATATTAGTATTAATATGAATATTAACACTAGTAAAATATATCTAATTATCGATCACTATATAATAAATAGTGCCCGTCATATTTGACGGGATACTATTTTCAATCATATGTAGAAAATTTTCGACAACAAATATAATCAAATTATTTGACCACACGTAACATTGTGAAATTATTGGATTTTAACACTTTTAACGGACCGTTTATAAAAATTCTAATTGACACTTTTTAAGAAATAATCGGATCAAATTTAAATATGTCTTTATATTTTTCTAACATTAATGAATATAATAGTTCTTCATGTTTCTTCTTTATAATGATACTATCATGAACAGGTAGACCAATAACGCCTTTGTTTTTCAATTCACATAATATATCAAACACAATATCGGATTCAACTCGATGTAAAATTGTCCATTTACTATTATAAAAAAATCTAGAAATTGGTTCATGTCTCTTACAAAACTTATCCAATATATCCTTCGCTGTGACATATGTAATACTCACACCTTCTTTTCCAAAGTTCGAGACAATCGCCATTATGGCACATTTTCGATTCTTACAATTCATCATTATATACCCTAATTTTTTGACGAAAAATCTACTCAATTTACTAGGCATTTGAAAAGGATCATCTTTATAATCTATTCCCACAGCATGATACAGAATTCTAAAATGCATCGCTCCATAATCAAGTTCAATCGTTTCCTCTCCATCAATCAATATACACTCTCTAAATTTTTCATTCATCCGCTGATATATGGGTCCGTAAAATCTCCCTCCCTGCTTAAAATTATCTTTCCAAATCCTCCTCACATGTTTTTCTCTTATATCAAGATCAATCTGAGTAACACCCCCCATTTTTTTCCAATAATTACAACCACTTACAGCACTTTTTTTTCCAATCACCACTTGTTGTTTTATTATTAATTCTTTATCTATTGTCTTATTATTAGTATTATCTATTAATATTCTCTTTATTTCTTCTATTCTATTATTATTATTATTTCTTGAGCTTTTAATTCTTAACTCTCTTATTTTTATACTCGTAAACTCTGTCAGTATTTTCTCTAATTTATTAATTAATCTTTCATCTAATATATCGATTGGTATACTAACTGTTATTTGCGATTTATCATATAACTTATTTAAATGATCTAATTCATTTTTCAAAAATTTAATTTTATCTTTGATCATCCAAAATTTTTTCAATGTGTGAGAATAAGTAAAATCATACTTACTATTAAATTCTTTATTTTTAGTCCTGACAACAACTGGATTTCTTATTCTCTTATCAGATTTAAATACAGTGTACATTTCAATTTTCGATAATAATTTTTTCATTGAATCATGTATAATAACTGTTGTTAACTTACCCTGTTTATGATTACCCCTCCTACGAAATCCTATAAATTGTGTTATTAATTCTTCTGATTCCAGAAAATCAAATATTTCAAGCATTCTAATTTTACTAATAAACTGTCTATTTGTTTCACCACAATGATCTCTAAGAAAAAATTGTATTGACCTACCGTATCTTAATGGTAGTTCTTTACGGTTGGCCAAAAATAAATTCATCAATATTAAATCTAAATTCTTTTTATAACGTTCAATTACCAATTTTTTTTGGTCTACAATGCCTAATTTTTTACTCAATTTAGGATACAAAATATTTCGAACTTGTATCACAGTTTCTGGTGGATCGATCAGAGTCCTTCTAAATAAAAAAGAATTCTGTTTGAATACTTCACTTCTGATGTCCATCTTGAATCAGATCCTTTCGAGATTATAGGATTATATTACAAGGACTATTTATATATAACTTTTGAAATATTTAATAATCAACAATTTCATATAGAAATTATTACAGTACAAATAAGGAGATGTACAACTATTTCGATAGTTGTTAACTTCTTATTATATCGTTGTGGAGAGACGTTCGTTGTGTTTAACGAGTGATTCATGTCGCTCCTTATAACTAACAGAACATCTATCCATAAACGGTTTCGATATCGGGGAGCTCCGGTTCCCCGATATCCTAATTTATATATTACAATCTCTTTATTATTTCTTCTCTGATCCTCCAGAATCCGCGAGGATGCTGGGGTAAAGAGACCTTCGCCTCTTGCCGGGGGTGAGGTCTCTTTTTTAGTTTTTAAAAAAATCATATAGAAATTAAATACATACCATCACCAGTATGAATCATTGTTTTTAGTCTGATCCCTAAAAACAAGCTAATAATTGTTCATACTACTTTCGACCTACCTAAAGATCCTCACGTCGTATTTTCTATATTGGATATATGTCAACTCTGATATAGAAAATTATACTCTAAGGGCCTCCTTCTACGGGAGGTCCTTAACTTAATTTCTCTTTTTCATATAATATATAGAAATTATCTTTTTAAATCAGGATAGATAGTATTATATGGATAGGCTCAAGAAAAAAGTTAAGAAGGGGTTTATACTTTTAAATCTTGATCCGAGAAAAATTCTCGAATCGAAATCGAAATAGAAATTTAGTATTTCCTGATAATATATAGAAATCATTCATTTAAAATGATTTTAACACAATTTTTTGTGTCAGGAATCGTAAAAAAGTTTTAAAGGGAACTGTATATTTATCGTTTGAAGACGGATGGGCACTTGACGAACGTGGGAATATGTCGTACTTATACATTGATGATTAGGATAAACCGTTAGTATTAAATAAACCTATAGAAAATAGGTCATCTATATTAGAAGTTCAAAAAATAAAATTTTTTGTGAGGAATGAACAATATGTTAATGAAATTTATACTTACGCTTGGAATTAGTGTGGGCATTGCATATTACTTGAGTAAAATGGGTGCCCATGATATATTAATTTTTATTGGATTCTTAGCAGGTATCTTTGTTGGATACCGTTTACCAGAATTCAAAGTGCGGAGTATAATCGCGTTCCTTAAGAAACGAACTCATCGTCTTTAAGATGAATGGGGAAATGAAATATTTTCCCCATTTGTTTTTTTATTTTTAAACTCTATATATAGAAATTATAATTTAAATCAACTTAAAAAGGAGACAGCCTGTGAGAATTAAAGGATTCATTGTTGAAAAAGTTTTAAGAGCATTAAATGGAGGGTCATTAACTATTGTTAATAAAAAGAGGCAAGAAACATCATTTAGACTTAGAATTAAAGATGAAGATTTAATAATTGAGAAATCGGTAGATTCATGCATCATTGAGACCTGGGAGATAAAAGATATAACCTGGAGACTCCCTATTTCTATGAGTACTACTAAGAACAAAAAAAAGAAAAAGTTTAAGGTTCAAGTTGATCCAGATATACCACAAGCGGTTATTAAAGAAAAATAATAGGTGAATAAACCGATAGGAGAGACTTATATTGGTCTCTCCGAAAGGATTTAATTTTTCTAATCTTCTATAGAAATAGTTGTTATAGGGACAGATAATATTTTAAAAACTGGACCGTCTACTCCGGTCTATAAAATTATTTTTCACTAGACATTAGACTTTATGAAGAGGAGGAATAGATTACTGTCAACCAGATAGGGGGAACAGTGGAAAAATTAATGATCGGTGAAATTGGACAACGATATAGAACATTCATGAATAACACTGGTAATATTAACACAACAGATTTAACGATTCAAATAAGAACAGAATTTTACGATTATTTTGAACCTGCAGAAGATTATGTTCAAGAAAGAATTAAAGAACATAATAAAGCATATAATGGTAAATCTTATCATAATCAAGAAAGAGCATGTAGATACTTTAAGATTGCTAAATTTAAAGCAGTGGTTATAGATTTCACACAAGATCACACTAAATTTAAAGGAAGGGATTATCAGGTACAACTTATTGATTATGATAATAACAAAGAAAGAAAACATATAGTACCCTTCATTAGATTCTATTGTAATCCTATGGGTATTTATCTATTAGAAAAAATCTGGTTTAGGAGTTTATGATGATATTAACAATCAAAGAATGGTTATACACTACTAAAATCTGGTCATGGGTGTATATATATGGTGGAACAATCTTTACTATGATTCATCTTATCATTAAACATAAATTTGATGTGTACAAAGTTAATATGGAAACAGATATGATGAAAAAAGATATAAAATATCAAATCAAAAAAATGAAAGAGGAGAACATTAGACTGACGAGGGAGTTAGATGAAAAAACTAAGACTAAAAGACTTTAAAATAATCTGTCATGAATTCCATACAAACTTTAAATCAGATCAATTACAACCAGCAAGAATAGTTGATGGATTAACAAAAATTTATCAAGAGACATTCGGTTTACCATCAGATGATATTCTTGGATGGGAGAATAAAATTAAATGTGGAATATTTGTATGTGAGTTTAAATTTTTTAAACAAGCAGCTCCTCCACCTAGCAAACTATCTCCAGCTGAATGGTACGGAGTAATATTTAGATGTATTGATAAATCTAGATCAATGCGGCCATTTACAAAATCATTACCAGAATTCTTATATTTCTATGATAACCCAGATGGATATTTTAGACTTGAAAAAGTTTATATGGAGGATCAATAAGGAAAACCATGAAAGATTTATTAAATCTACAATCTGTCGCTTTGAGATATAGTGAAGATGCAAATAACCTATTAATTGAACCGATTGCAAAGGATGAGTTCTTGCAAATCTCAAATTGGTTAACCGAATTACAAGAAAGGAGGGACAAAGATTGCGATCACGAAATATTTAGTATTAAGAACAAGAAAATTGATTCAGGATTCATGTGTGCTAAATGTAACAAAATCTTTGAAAAATTTCGAGGAACATTAAACCTAGAAAAGGAAAAGGAGGGATAAAAGTGCTAATTAGTGTTTTCGCCCAAGTTATGATTATTCTTCTTGCTTGTCCAGCTATTTGGTTGATTGTGAAGTACGATGGATGGCGAGAATCAATCGGTGTCGGAATAGGCATTATGTCAGTACCGTTTATTATATACAGTGCCTTACGACATGGTCAATGGGGGTTTATTATCCCCTGTGTTTTATTTGTTATTGCTACATTTCCGATTCTATTAAGAGGAATCAAAACTAAGTTCAAAAAGACGGAAAAAGAAGGAACAAAAACTAAATTTAAAAAGGAGAAAAAAGTATGAAAAAGAGAATTATTCTATTCACTACACTCACATTTGTATTACTGTTTTCCACCATTTCATTTGCAGAAACTGTGATCGTTGTCGGAACCGGATCACCAAAAGGTTTTTATACTACAAAAGCTCTACCCAAAATTGCACAACAAACCAAATCTTGGGATGTTAAGCTAGAAGCGAAACCCGGTGGAAGTCGTATAAACATTAAAAGACTGTTAGACGGAGAAATTCCAGTCGCAATGTGTCAATTCGACGCAGTTATCGATGCTGATAATCCTAATTTAATCATTATTGGTTTCATGCATGAAGAAGTCATACATGCTCTCACATTATGGGATCATAAAATTAATGAATTTTCTGACATCAAGGAAGGAATGAAGGTAGGTATTGGAAAACCTACCGGTGGATCAGCACTAACCTGGGATGTATGGACGAGATCAGTTGAAAAGCTTAAAAAAGTAGAAACTGTTCCTGTTCAAGGCACAAGAGCAATTGCATCTCTTGAAGCCGGTGATATCGACCTATTTTTCTCAGTGACAGGTATGGGTGATAAGTATTTTAAGCAAGCCGATAGTACCAAGAAGAAATTTAAACTTGTTGAAATTGACTTTGGTGTCCTCAAGAAACTCAGATATAAGAAAACTAGGGTGTATAACGACTTTGAAATTGAGTCTAAATACTACCCGAATTTGATTAAAAGTATAGGTGATCCTGATGTGTTAACAGTCAAAGCCTGCTTGGTAACAACAGTAGAATGGGCCGATTCAAATGAAGACACATTTGAGATTATTGCAGACGCTGTAAATGCAGCTCGCCCAGGTATCATCGCAGCATCATTACCAAACCAAAACTAAAATAAGGAGGTATATTGATATGGGTCTAGCAAAATGGAAAGAGAAATTTGTAAACACGAAAAAATCGGTGATGTCAAGTGTAGCTGGTGCTGTTGATACTGTTCACGAGAAGGCTAGTAAAGCTCTGGATACTACTTTAACACTTGAATCTGCTCAAAAGAAACTTGCGAATGATCTAGAAAAAGGTCTTCGTATCTTCGATGAAATTGGTTTACCTGAAGCAGAAGCAGACGATCTTCAGGAAGAAATAGCTACCTACGTAATGGATAAATTAGTGGAGAATTTTCCTAAAAAGGAAGATCCAGAAGAATAGACCTTTAATCGGGACGTCTTCGGGCGTCCCGAAAGAAAAGTACTTCAAAAAGGAGATACATTATGGTTCAAACTATATTAACAAAAGAGTTTTGTATAGGGGCCATTAGAAAATCTAAAGAAAAACCTGAATCTATGACTGTTGAAGAAACCAGATATGTGACGTACTTTTCATCCGGTTATGGTCATGAAGATGAATGTATAGATGAAGGTTCAATGATGTTATTAACTTGTAATAATATCAATTGTATTAGACCAGATCATGTTAAAATGTTTCCACCAACTATAATTAAAGGAAATTAATAATGATTGAACAAACTGTTGAAGAAGTCGAAGAAGCAATGAGAAATGATCCTTATAAATGGGCAAAATTATATTTAGATTTAAAAGATACGTGTGATAAATTTGAAATATTAGTCACTAAACATCAAGAAGAAATAGACAAACTAATACAAAATGCAAAAATATGAGCAATACGAAATAGAAAATGAACTAAAAAAATTATTTAAAATAGCTAAATTACAAGAACACTATTTCGCAATATCATTTGCAATATTAAAAACTTATAAGAATGTATTTGAAAATCATCCAAGCGACGCCTTTAAAATGGGTAAATTTACATGCAGAATAATATACAATAGAAAAAGTAACACTATTAATATTTCATTTAAATGTCTTAATGAAGAAAAAAAACTAACATTTTATCAAATGGAGTTAGCTGAATTCATATATTGGAATGATAACGAACAAGGAATAAAAAGAATGGAAGGTATAATATATGAAATCATATAAAATTATTCTAACTGAAGATGATATTGATGATCTTACTTACGATTATATGTGTGTTGAAAACACAGTGAAAAAGATAATAGAACAAGCTAAAAAGCAAGGATATATTAATTCTGAAGAAGAATCAAATAAACCAACTATGCCCACAGAAAAACTAACAAAAGATTATATGACAACAAGGATTATTGAATTTCAACAGCGATTTATGAATTATGATATTGGTAAACATGAAACTATGCGGAATCTTTTAAACAAACGATTTATAGAATTAACTAAGCATGGTGTAGTTTCAACCAGTATGTTCGATTTCCAAGGATATGATTGTTCGGTAATCACCTCTCATATATCAAAAAAAATATTTATACAATTTAACAAAAGAATAAAACGAATATGGACTCCAAAAGAGAAAGAAGAATTACAAAGAAAATTTTCTAAACATCCAGGTCTTTTAAAAATTGCATTAGAAAAGCGTGAATTAGAATTCTCACATAATCTCCCTTTTGTAGATTTCTGTTACCAACACTGTAACCCTTGGATTCTAGATGAATTAGAAAAAATAATGTTTCAATCCTTGTAAGGAGAAATATGCAATTAACATATAACGATGTATTAGATTGTTGGAAAAACTTCTTGAAAGCAAGTACGGGAAATATTTCATTCGAACAAATGATTGTGATATTAAATCAAAAATTTTCCGAACATTATCATCAAGTTAAATATAGTTCTATACCAACAATTTATATGGAGCATTTCCCTAATTGTGTGTATGAATTTATATATGATATTATACTACCAGAAGATGATAGATTTAATCATGATTTTGATCTAGACATTCAGCTTGAAATAACGGTTAAAATGACTGATCTGCATACTAGAGTAGAAACTACAATGTGTGCATTAAAATTCATGCATAAATATTGTAATCCTGAATGTAGAGCAATATTAGAGAAAGCTACTATAGAATTTTTATGAGGTAATGTATGGAAAAGTTAGAGTTATCAGAAATAGAAACAAGATGTCAAGAATTTGTGAAGTATGTATTTGACAATTATGCAAATGCTCATCAAATAACCAAATTTCTTGAACAAGAATTTGAGAAGAAAGGATTAATGTGTGGTTTTAATTGGATACCAAATCATGAATATCATGGAGAAATCAGAGTCGTTTTTATCTTTATAAGTGATAAATTTAAAATTAATAAAAGGATAGCAACCAGATTGAAAGGACCAATAACAAAAACAATGCCTCTACAAAATTTTATATATGATTATTATAATCCAGAAGGAGTTTACCTTTTGGAAAAAATTAGATTTCAATTAGGGGGGTGAATATATGTCATTCATAGTAGATCTAGGTATACCATTTAATGAAGATAATCAAGAGAATGTGATAGAACTGTCTAATGAGATTGAAGAACTACTTGAAGAATTAGGAGGACTAACCGCTTCTAGTGGAGGAGGATTTGGATATAGAGATATTCAAATTGAATTCGAAGAAGGAAGTGAAAGTCAAGTAGAAAAGATAGTTAAACTAAAATTGGAAGAACAAAATATACAACTTGGAAATGATCCTGATGATGAAACACGAGCATATCTTTCAATTTACGATAAGGAGAAGAACAAATAATGTCATATCACTATCATTCACCATTAGATCCAAATTGTCCTGAAGTCTCTGAATTCCATCAAATGCACTCTGATGATCCTATATCTAAAATGTGTGGATGTATGGATGAAGTAATTAAAGACTTTGAGAGAGCCCATCGTCAAAATTGTGATCGATGTTTAAACTATGGTGTAACTAACATCGAAGTCACCGATTAAGGATTATAGCTATGCTTAATGAATTTAGATTATATAGACAGTGGAAAGGAGGTAAATGGTATTACCTTAAAGCAAAAAATACACCACCTATGAGAATGTTCGCTTGGTGGACAAGACAACCAGATCTATATTCGGATATAACAATAATACATGCAGAAGATCATGGAGTTCAAAAGCGTAAAATAAGAGGAGAAAGGATAGAGAATAAAATGCGAGAATTATTCTGTGATAATGAATGTAATAAAAAACTTGACTTCATTTATGTTAATGGGTATGATTTCGGCGATCGTATGATGGAAGGAGTTAAATTTAAAGTTAGAGTTATAGATGGTAAACCCGAATGTTTTGGATTACATAAAGATTCTGAACCTTATATGACGCAATTTAATTGGGGTCATTGGAAAAAACGATGTGAAGAATATTGTGAAAAAGCAGATATTGCACAATGTCCACATTGTCGAGAAGATATTCTTATCGAAGATGATGAAACTGTTGCATCACGACCAAAACCTATTGCGATAGGTAAAGCAGAAAGTGCAACTGATGTATTGAAAAAATTAAAATCTTGCATATTAACAGCATTTATTAAAGGAGTTACGATTAGCTTAATATTAACATCATAAATTAAAGGGGGAAGCAAGAAAGATGACGCATTATTATTATTCACCACTAGATCCAGAATGTCCGGAGGTAGAGGAATTTAATCAAATGAAAGACGAGGAATTAAGTGATTCTTGGCAATGTTCCAATTTTGATGAAGCAGCTCAAACCTTTGAAAGATCACATAAACAAATTTGTAAAAGATGCCAGAAATACGGTCTTAACAATTTAGAATTAAAATACTAAAGGGAATTATGAGCATTAAAGAAGAAATAGAAGCTAACGCGTTTGCATTAGAGCTACTAATACCCAAAGATATGATTTTAGAATATGTAGTTAAATACCAAAAATTATATAAAAACAACGATCTTCTTATTTCTAAATTATGTGACAAATTTGAAGTATCGGAAATCGCAATGAAAAGTAGATTGCTTAATTTAGGAATACTCACAACAATATAAAAGGAGTTAAACATGGATCCTAACATTGAAGAAAAATTCGAAAAGATGGGGGCAAGGATTAGTATTGGAGAAAATCCTGTCCCTAATGTTAGAAGGAATGATCAATTAGAAAATTCAAGTGTTACTGTCAACGTTCTTGACGATAAAAAAGGGCAAATATTTGATATTAAATATCGCGGTAAAGTTGATATTTCTATTATTGATCTTCAACCAGACGACCGACATTTAGTGATGATGGCTAAACTTTTCGATACCAATAAACCGCATCAAGATCCTGATAAAATTAAATTCTTATGCGGTCATGATGAGAGAGAATGGTTTAGTTCACAACTTCCAAATCGATCGATTACAAATGTCAAAACTGCAAAACTCGCATTACTTCCTGGATCTGTTCATCGTGCACACGATAAAGCTGGCGTTAAAGAAAAAGATCGTACTAAACGAAAAAATAAAGGATCTTTACGACAAGGTGAATGGTTATTTGTACCTGTTGAAATTAAAGAACCACCACCGGCAATGCTTCTTTATAAAGAACCTCTTATGGTAGGAGGAAACACAAGAGGTGGATCTAAACCTCATATGGCAGAAATAGCGTATAGAACAGGTGGAGTACAGGTATATGTTCCTACTATTCCTTTCCGTTCACGAAACGAAATGACGGAAGACGAAGTTGGAAGACTATCTGCAGGACTTGCAGAACCCGAGAAAAAGAAATATATTAAACAAAATTCGGATGCTAAGAAATGGACGTGGATGCCGATGATGCGAAATCCTCAATTATATGTAAGAGGAAATATTAGACATCAAGACCATAAAACATTAAAACTTCGTCAGTGGCACCGAGTTTATATGAACGAAGAAGTTCGCGGAAAGTTTAATGTGTTCTTAGATTAGAGGTAACAATGAAATTTACAGAAAAAGAATTAAAGCATTTATGTAGTAGACTGTATTTCCCATCTATTAACGCTATTGTTATTGAAGAAGCAACTAATAAATTAGGTGATAAATTTTCTGAATATTTCAAGAACAAAGAAAGAGTAAATACCATAACAACAGGTGGTAAATATCGAGTTATACATTCATTATTTTATATTAATTCGACTGATACAGGTATTAACAAAGCATTACAAATCGAATGGAAGATACAGAATATATATGTAAAATCAATAGATAAAAAATATTGTAAACCGTTGCATGAATTCATATTTAAACATTGCAATCCGGATGGATATTGGTTATTAGAGAAATCAGTTATGGAGTCAATATGAACTTAGTTTCAGATAGACCGCTCAGAAAATATCAAATCAAACAAAAATGCCGTAAGGTCGAGAGAATTATACTAAATAGTTCTCTCGACCTCGATGAAAAAGAAAGAATCATGACTAAAGTATTTAAAAACTATTTTGGTAACGATATAGACACAGATGAACCCACATGTTGGTTTAATATCAATAATCATAGATGTAATTTACAATTACTGTTTTCCTCAGTATTTGTAAGATTTCATAGAAAACCTAAATCAAGAGACAGCAAATTGCCCGATGTTATTAAGCGAATGACATTAGCCAATTTTATTTTTAAGCATGCCAACCCTATCGGATTGATTTTATTAGAAAAAATCATGATTGAAATATCATAAATAAAATTTAAAATTTCTAATGTTATATAGAAATAGTCAATACGAATAGATAAAACTTATCGGCATAAAACTTTCGAGGAGGGACAGTATGTATTACATTAATCACGAGTACTTGAGTAACCTTGAGAATCCCCATGAAGCAATTACAGAGGATGTCTGGAGGAATTGGAGGTCAAATCTTCTTGATAAAAGTGTATCATCGGAAGATTATCAATCTCTTTTAGGGATGAGTATTAAAACTATTGCTACGAATGCCGGAGTCCTCTGGAAAACAGATTCGGCCGATAAAATTGGGGATATTCTCAAACAAGATTTTATTGATATTAAGAACCGCCCTCATATTGGAAAATGGGTTAAAAAAGCGATTACATTAACTATTGCGAAATTAATAGATTTTGATGATGACACAGTTCGCAAAGTAGTCACATTGCCTCCAAGTTCAAAAGAATTAGACGCTATCGCTTTAAAGGAAGCGTACAATGAAAGTAGGATTAAAATTAACAAATACATTACTGATGCCCGAAAAAGTGTCGATGATACAAATTACGATGAGACAATGAAACAATTTATAAAATTAGTGCTTTACGAAATTTCTACTCTTGGTGGATTTTCTCCAGATAGATTGAAAAGATACCTACCAATTGCATTCGCTAAATTTTATTACAATAAAACATTTAAAGAAATCTCAGATACATTTGATACTCAACATGGTGTTGTTAATAACATTATTAATCGTATAACAGATGATTTTAGACAAAAAATTATGTCAACACCTGATGAACTTGAAGTGTTCGATAAAAAATTTATAGTGTTCTACGAACATACATTTACATCATTAGATCAAACGGATAAAATACAATGGGCCAAAAAATTAAAAATAATGAAAAATTTTCGAAAATATTTTGTCGGGAGAGATCTCGATTCGTAACAAGAAGGCAGGGTTTATCCCTGCCTTTATTACTTTATTTTTATTATTTATATATAGAAATAATAGTATTAGTAGGTGAATATAAAAGGGCAAAAAATCATATTCCTGATTATGTTTTTAAACTATGCAATAATAATGATTTATTTACAATAGATATAGAGGAGGAAAATGTCAAACAAAACTAAAAAACAGATTCTTCGAGATTACTGTACTTATATGATCGATAATCGGTTTGCTATGGAACCTGATATTATAAAAGCTATCAACTTATTTGGTAAACTCCAAAGATTTAGATTTCGAATCGACAGAGATAAGATTCCTGATATAGATAAATGTCTAGCAAATATTGAAAGAAAACTATTCAAGGAGGTATAATGAAAAAAGAAGACCGTAATTTAATAAAAAACGTTATTGATAGGTTAGGGAGTATCTTTATTCAAATCAATAAAGATGATGAAAAAACAGCACTAAGTTTAGTAAGATGTATAAAAGATTTAGAAACATTAAATCAATTCGTAAAAGAAAACAGTGTTTCCCCTACATCTAAAGAATTTGCTGACAAACATAGAAAATTCTGTGAGGAAATTGGAGCGAAAATAAATAAAAAAGATCTAAGCTTTCTTCTTATGTTATCAGATAATAACGGAAAAAACACCATCACTTATGCACATATGAGTGATCATGTACTAGCATCTAGTATATCTGGCGCAATGATGCAATCTGAACGAATATTTTCTACTGTGTTAAAAAGAATTGGTATGCCTCAAAAATGTATTGAGTGTATCGATCCTCGTACTAATGAAAAAGAAAATATAATGTTAGGAGCCGCTGTTGTAGGAGACATGCCCGACCATCTAAAACAAATGTTGGAAAAGAAATTAAAAAATATGATGAAAAAATTCAATCATGATAATCCCACTGATGAACAAATTAAATCTAAACTTGAATCTGAATTTGGTGGAGTAGCAATTCGTTTACCATCAGGAAAAAACTCAATAGATTTTGGGTTAAAACTTGAAAAAGATGATGATGAACAGTAAGGAGAGAATATGGAATTAAAAGATGTTATTAAAGATTTAGAAAGAATATTTCCGATTGTTAATGACATATCAGAAGATGCGGCAAATACGTTAATGACATCAATTAAATATCTCGAACAGATTCCTACCAACAAGTTGTCTGTTAAAGAATTAATTGATGCTATACAACATAATCCAGATTTTCTCGGAGATATAATAATGGCTGCAGGGCCATCTGCATTAGTCAAAGCTCTACTTAACCTACAAGGGATAGTGGATGATATTTCGATCAAATCTTCTAAAATACCAGATTTGGGTAAATATTCATTAACTAGATTAAGAGAATTAGAAAAACAACTTGAGGATAGAGGTGATGATCCAATGTCACAATATATATTAGATGGACTGAGAAAACACATAAAAAGAAGAAAAGGAGAAACTGAATGAGTTTGGTAAGTAGCTTTGTGATAATGGCAGATTCTAAATGGTATAAAAACCCAACCATCTTCGACGAGACCAATGATTGGTTTCTGTGTTTCGATGATGACGATCCGCCTGAACTCGTCATTTATCAACCAAAACAACTAACCAAAGAGAAAAGAATGATTCGTATTTTTGAGGTAATAGACACAGCTAAAATAAAAGCTCGTGTATTAGTTAGAACTGTGTGTCAAGCTAATAGATTATTCCCTCCTAATTGGTCTATTGATTTTAAACCTTCTATGTCAGTGTTCCTTGAAATTTATAATCGTATAGATATTAAAAAATTAAGCATAAAACATGAAGGAGTATCCGAGGAGCTACCTACTGATCTTTGTGGATATGTCGCTTACGATTTTAAACCTATTTAACGAATAAGAGGATATTCATGTCTGAAAAAAAATATAAATACACGTTAGAGAGGATTGTTAAGGAACAACTTGAAAAATTGAAAACATCAACTTTCGACGTCTTTGATAAAGATATAGAAACAGCTGAAAAAGAGATATTGAAAGAATTCTATCGCTATGTTGAACAACGAGATCGGGCTCAAAAAGAGGCAATAAAAAAAGTTAAATAAAAAGTAGAGCGAGGACATCACTCCCTCGCTCTACTCACTCTTTTTCATTGTAAACATAAGTTTCAATACAATCCCAATTATTTGGAGGATCAGTTGTGTATTTATGTAACAATACATCTTGCTCTAATATTAATACTGATCGCCCTACTTCAGCAATAGGCATGAAATGTAAATGATTACCTTTCAATTTTTTAATAGGTATCATGTAATAATCAGATATTAAGCTTAATTCTTCCGATGTTAGATTATCTAAATCAATTCTTTCGAATACGGCAAAATTTAGAGGATATAGACACTTCCTGTTGATAAAATTAGAATCTAGTAGAAACATATATCTATAGAACATTAATTCATTATTAGGTTTAATATTGTAAAGTTGACATAATAATTCATACTGTAACATAGAACTCGGAAATACATAGGGACAATAGTAAAATATTTCACCAATTGGTTTTAATACGATTTGCCGAAAGTATTCTAAAGTATTCTCTCTAACAAATTTATAATTATCTTCTGGAATCAATCGTACATCATTCACTTTTCTATTATCTAGAAAACCTAAAATATTAATCTTTTGATTCTTTTCAACAATATTAAAAAATAAAGGCACTTTCATAATATGACTTTTTTGAAATTGATCAATACCCCCGTAGAAACCCCTCTGAATATATTCAAAACAATCTATATCTAATAACTCAGCAAAACAATTTTCTAACATATACACTGCAATTAATCTGGATGGATCTAAAAGTAGTTCATTAATATGTTCTCTAACATTTTGTATACTAACACCACTGTCTATATTGTTTTCATATTGATATATATCGTTTCTTAATACAAAATTTAAAAAATTATCCAATCTCTGCCGGTTTACTAATTTAATGATTTTGTTAAAATACATAAAATAATTTTTGTGTAGAGGGAAATAATAATGAATAGGGTTTTTAGTTTGAGATTCAATATCAACACATATAATTCTTGGGGTTTCACCTAATATTAAATTCGGATTGGAGACAAAATTTTGAGAAATACACGCCTTTAAAAATTGTTGTGTACTTACAGAATATATTCCAATCCTATTACTTTTAACAAGTTTAACATTGTGCTTATTTTCCATACAACCTCCAATAGAATATATGTCAATTATTTCTATATAACTTTTGAATTTTTAAGTTTTATATATAGAAATTATTAATTTAGTAGTAAAAAATCAACTGAAAGGAGGAATTTTTAAATCTTTGTTATCGAGGAGTATGTGGATCGAAAGTGGACCGAAAACTTAGGCGGTTTTTTCTCCTCGGAAATAGTAGATACTACTTATCAAACATATTATTTGAAATATGTTTGATTAAATATAAAGTAGTAAATTCGAGGAGAAAGGAGGATCGCCTATGGCGTTAGGTCGTAGCCACGTGTTAAGACAACATTGTGGTATTAGTGGTGGATCAGGATGGTAATTAAATAAAATTCAATTCAATTCAAGAATTTATCAACAAGAAGAGAACAAATTAAAGGAGAAATTATGATATTGAAATTTTGCAATGAATAAAATTTGAGGAAATAACAAGAATTTTCCTGAAATCTGCAAAGGTTCGGAAAATAAATATTGACAAACGTCAATAATTATTGTATAAGTGTGTGTGCTGATGGGGTACACATACTCATCAGCACACCTTTGTAGATTTGCTTTTTTTTCATAAAATATAAAGAAATGATAACATTAAAGTAATGAACATATTGACACAAAGGAGTTAAATCAATGCTAAGACTAAGAGATCTTATGCAATTCCCATCTTTTTACTCGAAAAGACAACCAAGTATTCGTCAAACAGAAATTAGTATTACAGGAGTGAGTAAACAAGATCAATTCACTGAAATTACAGGACAATCAAAAAAATACAAACAGATCATTAGAATTTTAGGAACTGAAATTATTCCCAACGCAGGTGTATCAATAACTTGCAATTGTGAAAGCTTTAAATTCGAATTCGCGCATGCACTTCTTAAAAATGAAAACCTTCTTAATCCACAAACGTTTGGAACTGAACTTTTTAAAAACCCTATTAAGAAAAATGCTTATTTAGTACCAAGTGGATGCAAGCATATTATCGCATTAGCAAATATCTTTAACAAAAACAAACATAAATACAGTTAAGGAGAAAATAATATGACCAATACAGCACTAAAAGAAAATCATGATAATCTAAAAGAATTACCTATTCAAGTGGAAGATAAAGTTGAAATCGAAGAAGTAGTTGAAATAAATCAAGTATCAGACAAACCAGGACCATCTCCTAAACCAGCAACAATTCATGTTAATTTTACCAGTAATAGTGATAAGATTAAAATTACATCTAAAGCAACAGGAGAAAAAAGTGTAGTTGTAGCTGCTAACAAAAAGATTCACTTAATCCATGGAAGACTTTATTTTATTCCTGTTGATTCTGAAGTAAACAGTGATGAATACGGAAACATGAAACAATTCAGTCACACAACCGATAAATATGATGTTAAATATATTAAAAATGGAATCGCATGTATAGATCCTATTCTACACAATGCAATCATTGAAAATTCTCAACAGTTATGTGTATTATGGTAAAAACAATATAAGGAGTGTGATAATGGCCTATAGACTGCCGCCCGATATAGAAACGGAAATACAAAAAAGATTTCCAGAGGTACATATTCCGACTGTTGTTGAGGCTATATTTCAAACCATATTATCTAAAACAATTAAAGATTCGAGCTGTACCGTAAGAGAATTTGGGAAATTTCTTGCATTTGTTACCCATTCCGAGAGGATGAGTAAACCAACAGTTCGGTTTAAATTTAAGTTGTCTTCTGCTTTAAATCAAAAAATTCGTACCGATAGATATCTTTTAGAGAATTTACCAATTAAAGCCAAAAATACATTTGATGAAAAGAATGAAAAAGCATGTGAAACAAGACAACTTCAAAGATCTGCTAATTCTGACGCAATATCTAAAGTCAATAAACACAGTCGAAAGAAAACAGAAGAAGCAATGGTAGCTGAAACAATTCATAAAATCATAAGCAAAAAATAAAATATTCTCTTTTAAAGGAGATCATGTATATTATTAATAAATAACTTAGTAACTATGTAAAAGGGAATAAAATGGCCAAAAAAACTTTTAAAGAAAGTAAGTTAGGTACATTTGTAACTAGTCCAAAAGGCCTTATTGGAAAGAATCAAGAAATTGATGAAAATGGTATTTTTTCACAATCAATATTTGGTCCTATACATAATTACAGATGCAAATGTGGGAATTTGAAAACTCAAGTTTTAGATTCTGGTAAATTATGCCCTAAATGTGGAGTAATTTGTGGACCAAATATTCTCAGATTAAAGACCTTTGGTAAAATTAGATTAGTGTTTCCTGTGATTAAACCAACAAAAAAATCAAGATTTAGTCGTATAGTTGGTAAACAAAATAAAACTCTTTTAGAACCAAAATTTGCAGATGCTTCTAAAAGTGAGACTCGATATTTGGCCGTTCAAAAGGACGGTCAAAGATTATTAGTGGTTAACCAACTGAATAATAGTCATAATTGTTATACCATTCCTTTTAGAATCACTGGAATATATAGTTTCATACTAGTATTAAAATATGTAGCTACTCACTTCAAACTTGAGATAGCAAAATCATTATTTGATAAAGAGTTTATAATTGAAATTTTAAGAATCATTCCTCCTGATCTAAGAATGGCTAAAATTGATCCGGAGAGAAACGAAATAAGATCTCCAAAAGTAAATGATCATTATACAAGTATATTGAATTTAAATAAATCTCATGGTGCATTACTTTCGAATCTTAAAGTAGATGAAGAAATGTGGATGTCACAGATTAATACAAATATTAAAAATAATCTATGGGATGAAGAAATTGTTGAAGCTGCCGTAATGGAAATGGATAGTATCACAGCTAGATATCAATATTTTGTTAATCAAATATATCAAGAGATTTATGACCAACTATCTGGTAAATTAGGATTAATAAGATCTTCTATTCTAGGGAGAACTATAGAATTTTCGGCAAGATCTGTTATCAGAGTAGATCCTAGTTTAAGACCATATGAAGTCAAAGTTGCAAAAAAAATACTCTACAAATTATGGCATCCTTATTATTTACACTATCTTTCAACTGTCGAAAATATGGATTTTGATTATTGTTTTGAAAACATATCTAGTAAAAATTATGAAGAAAACAAACCTTCATTTAATAGATTTCTCAAATGGTTTGTAACAGAACATAGAGAAACTACATGACTTATATAAAAGACATGGGACATCATTATATATATTCATTCTTTTGGGAAGGGCATACTTACAAATTACAAATATCTAACCCAGGGGGAATATTTAGTTTGTTAATGTTTAAAGGGGTTATTCATGACAATTATACTAAGATAGAGAAAACAATTCTTAGTCAAGAAGCAATATTAAATTTTCTAATCATGAGAGATGTACCAATGATTAACTATTTAGAAATCGAAAAAATATTTATGGAACTAATATGATGAAAAAATCTGACATATCAAAAATTAATCGAGTATCACAATTCTTTGCAATGTGTTTAGCTGGAATAGAAGTAGATGCTCAAACTCTTAAAGAGGAAGTAGATCCAGATAGTGTTATGTTTCACTATATGGCGAATGGATCTTCTGATCAATTAACTGTTCGAGACATTAGAGAATTTCAAGATGAGGTTAAAAAATTAATGAAGATAAAATAGCATGAAAGGAGACGAATAGAGGGGTAAACATGTCAACTATAGAATATCAAAAAGAAAGAATTGAAAAGATAAAACAAATGATTTTAGATGAAGAGCATAATAGCGAAATATATGAAAATATGGGTTTAATCAGGAAAATTAAATCAATGGAAAATAATTCAAATCTATATGAAGAGTTAAAAAAAGAAGAATATGTACTAAAGGTAATGGAGGAGGGAGATGTATGAGTGAAAGAAAACGATTAATGTACATCAATCGTCAGCCTACCTTAACTTAAACAGGGCTCTTCAGAGAAATAGAGAATATTGCTATTATTCTTTTCTAGGTAACTCTGAAGATGTAATCTCACTGATCGGGGAAACTCCTAACATAAAATCGTTAGGACAATCCCGAGCAAGAATACGCAATAATTCTTGTGTAGAGACTGTACGTGAGACATCTGAAATGATGAAGAGACAGTCCGGACTACAACGATTAATATCGGTCATGGAGACATGATGTAGTGAAGTGTGGCGACATGGTGCACCAGTAGTAATGATTAGTCCCCAAGATGACGATCAGGATGAAACTATTAGCTTGAGTCCATTATTCTTAGAGCCGCTCAACGCCGATTTTGATGGCGATACAGTAGCGCTCTACACTATTCACGACGAGGAAGCTCTAGATGAAATGGAAGAAAAAGCTTATCTTAAAAGTTACGTCAACTATGATACAAACAGAGATTTTCTAGCAGTATTGAGACACGAAGCTCTTTATGCAGCTTATGTATTAACTGAGTTTATATCACCAATAGAAGGTAATCCATACGAAATACCAAATCTTGGACAATTACCAGAATCTGTTGAATGGTATAACGATGGATTAAACTATCCAATATTATTACATAATAATCTATATTCGTACGGAGTTTGTCTATTCAATAAAAAGTGTGGGTTTTCGGATGTTGTAATTAATAAATCGATTACAAAGAAACATACAAATTTAGTCAGTAAAGAGATTTATAAAAACGTACAATATGATTCGGGTAAGTTCTATAGACAACTACATAAATTAGATAACTTTTTATTCTATTTTATATCATCAACAAAACATTGCCCAAGTATTAATGTTAACGAAATGGCTGAACTTGTTAACGCAGAAAATAAAGCATTATTTAAAAAATTACCTGACAATAATGTTATTTTAGGATATCACATAAACGAAGCATTAATAGATCGATGTATTGAGAAGTTTGATACAAGTTATCATCTATTTAAATTATATAAGAGTGGATCTAGATTTAGTAAAACACAATTAGCGAGAAGTTGTATTAATATTGGATACATTGCTGACGCACAAAATATAGTAGTGTCCCAACCTATTAAAGGTAATTTGCTCACTGGAATATCCAAGGAACA
>Ga0209456_10000267_pt1 | contig 29011 bp, 27 predicted proteins | sample COG_11_FD_184755 | JGI IMG/M metagenome (GOLD analysis project Ga0209456, IMG submission 184755) | Pelagic marine sediment microbial communities from the LTER site Helgoland, North Sea, for post-phytoplankton bloom and carbon turnover... | ecosystem: Environmental > Aquatic > Marine > Neritic...
ATGCGTTTGGTCGTATATCTGGGCCAAATGCTGGAAATCAAGGTGAGTATAAATCTGCGTGGTCGAGATGTTGGCGTGACCCAGAAGCTCCTGCACGCCCCTGAGATCATGACTCGATTCGAGCACGTGTGTGGCGAAGGAATGCCGGAACAGGTGGGGGTAAACGTTTGTATCGATGCCCTGGCGCCGGGCCCAATGCGAAACCCGGGCCTGAACAGACCGGGTGCTGATACGGGTCCCGCGATTGCTGACAAACAATGCGGTCTCCTCCGCGTCAGCCATGCCGGGTCGCGACTGCTGCCAGCCGGCAAGCGCTTTTATCGCGTGGCGGCCGACCGGAACAATGCGGTCCTTGTTGCCTTTGCCAGTGACGCGCACGGTCCTGTCGTGCATGTCGACGTCACCGCAATCGAGATCGGTGAGTTCGGACAGGCGCAGGCCCGACGAATACAGCAGCTCGAGCATCGCCCTGTCACGGTCGACGAGGGCCCCCTCGCCCGGAATTTCGAGCAGTCGAGCCATGCGGTCGGCATCCAGGTTGCCGGGAAGGCGTTTCTTGCCCTTGGGGGCGGATACCGACGTGATCGGATTCCTGGTCACGTGTTTTTCTCGCATCAGGTAGCGAAAAAAGGTCCGCGCCGCGGAAAGCCGCCGCTGGATGCTCCTGGCGGCCAGTCCCTTGCGAAAGCTCTCGGCGGAAAAAGCCCTGACGTGCTCGTCATCCAGGTCGCCCCAGGCGTCAAGCCCGGTTCGCTCGCAAAAGGCGAGCAGCGCCTCGAGATCTCGTCGATAGTTCTTGCAGGTCAACGGCGAGAGCCGACGTTCAAACTCGAGATGCCGGATGAAGCGATCAACCCAACCGGAATCATTCACAGGACGAGACTCAGTAACGCTTCAGGGCGCCCGCGATGAGATCCCCAAGCTTCGCCAGGAAGTCGATACTCATGCCGGGATGGAAGCGTTTTGTGTCGACGCTGCCAATGGCGAGAAAGCCGATCTCGGCGCCTTTGCCGATCGGCACGAGCGCCGCAGATCCGATCTCCTGGGCATCGTTGCGAAACAGGACCTCACGCTGTGAGTCGCGAATCTGTCCACAGCGCGCACCGCTGCCGTTGAGAAACGTTCGAAAGGGTTTCAGGGAAGGGTCTTTCCTCTCGACAACGCGGAAGAAACGCCCGACATCGATATCGGCGAACGATTCCGGATCGCCAAAAACAACGAGTACCGCCTGGTCGGCACCGAAACCGGTGCGCATTGCCTGTTCGAGCGCGATGACGGAATCAGCAAGATTTCCGGCGGCCATTAACCGTAGTGTCAGCTCGTGAATCTTCGTCGCAAGCGCGTCATTGGCGCGTGCTACCTCGATCAGCTCCTTGAGCTGGCGTTTGCGTTTGAGGTCATTCTGTCGCAGCACGGAAACCTGCCGCTCCACGAGCGACACGGTACCGCCGCTTGAATGCGGCAGGTCGAGCGTCCTCAGCAGGCCGGTGTTGCGCTCGAAAAAGTCGGGATGTGCGGCGAGGTAGTCATAAACGGCTTGCTCCGACAGTTCTTCGTCAAGGTAGTCCGGTTTGGCTTGCGTGCTCATAAATCCAGGGTTCCTTCAGAGATCAACTCGGTGTTGCCGGTGAGCCAGACAGGTTCTTCTGCTCCGCGCCAGCTTACCACGACTTGGCCACCTGGCAGTCGGACCGTAACCTCGCCGTCAAGCAGGCCAAGCTGTTGGCCACAGGCGACAGCGGCACAGGCTCCGGTGCCGCAGGCCAGTGTCTCGCCGACGCCTCGCTCGTGCACCCGCAGGTCGATGTTGGCCCGATCGACGATCTTCATGAAGCCCACATTGGTGCGTTCCGGGAAACGCTCGTGATGCTCTATCTTCGGCCCGAGTTCCGCCACGGCTGCGGTATCGACATCGGGTACCTGCAGGACGCAGTGCGGATTGCCCATCGAGACCGCCAGAATCTCGAGGCCATGCCCGTCAACATCGAGCGTGTATCGAATGGAGCGCGCAGTCGCGACAAAGGGAATTTGCCCGGGCTCGAATTCGGGTGGGCCCATGTTGACCGATACCAGGCCATCGTCACCGACTCGAGCGGACACCGGACCGGCCGGACTTTCGAGGGTAAAGGTACGTGGATGCCGCGGATCTCTCGCCAGGACGCTCGCCACGCAGCGAACGCCATTGCCACATTGCTCGACTTCGGAGCCATCCGCATTGAAAACACGATAGCTAGCCGCGTGCGCCGGATTTTTAGATTCGCTTACCCACATCAGCTGATCGAAACCGGGGCCGGTTGCTTCATCACCGAGCTCACGCAACGTCGAACTTGCCGGTGGCGGAAGCTTATCCTGACGTTGATCGACGACGAGAATTTTGTTCCCGGTGCCGTGCATTTTTGAGTAGGCAACTTGCATGCGCGGAGTGTAACAGTCGCAAAAATGGATCGAATGGACTTTTGATCTCTGGCTCTGTAGTTTTACATAAACCACCTACCAAACTAACAACATTGCCCTTGGGGAGAGTCATGCGGCACATAATGGTTTTGAATGCGAAGGGTGGCTGCGGTAAGAGCACCCTCGCAACAAACATCGCTTCCTACTTTGCCAACGAAGGTGCCACCGTCGCACTGGCCGACTACGATCCACAGCGTTCAAGCCTCGACTGGCTGGCCCGTCGGCCGGACAATCGGCCTCATATCACTGGTGTAGCGAGCTTCGATGGCGGCCTCAGGCACGCGCCACGCAACGCCGATTACGTCATCATCGACGCGCCGGCTCGCTCGCACGGCAAAGAGCTGACTGACCTCGTCAATCATGCCGAGACGATTGTGGTGCCGGTATTGCCGTCGCCGATCGACATGCAGGCGACCGCAAATTTCCTCGAGGAACTCAAGGCCATATCGAAAATCGCACGTAAAGACGCGAAGATCGCCACCGTCGCGAACAGGGTCCGCGACAACACACTGATCTTCGACGATCTCGACGAGTACCTGACCAGGGTGCGAGTGCCGTATGTTGCGGCACTGCGCGAAGCACAGAACTACGTCCGAGCCTATACGCGTGGCCTGGGCATCTTCGAGCTGCCCGAGTACCTGGCATGGCCGGACTGGGATGAGTGGAAGCCCCTGACCGCCTGGCTACGCAGCGCCCGCAGCCAACCTTAAAAACCGTACCACCCGTAGGAGGCCGCTCCAGCGGCCGACCTGTAGGAGCGCGCCTTGCGCGCGAAGCGCAGCGGCGGCCGTCAGGCCGCAACAGTCGGACGGCCGGTACGTTTTTGTAGGAGCGCGCCTTGCGCGCGAAGCGCAGCGGCGGCCGTCAGGCCGCAATGGTGTCGGCCCCTGGGGCGGCCTCCTACATGGAGTCGCGGGCAAGGCCCGCTCCAACAAGCCCGCTCCTACAAGCTCGCCCGGATACCGTCTTCGGGGTTCGCGTAGTGCGGCGTCACGCCCAATACTTCCCGCATCTTCGTCGTGTCCACGACACGTGACTCGGTCAGGAATGACAGGCGCTGCGCCGAGAACTCCCGGTTTGCCATCTCGCGACTGATCTCCGGAGGTGCCGGCAATCCCGACTGCCGGGCCACTTCGTGCGTGAACCAGGTCGAGCTGCGGTGGTCATTGTCGCCGACGTTGTAAATATCGGCCGGTACGCTGGTGGACAATGCCGCAACGCAACAGCTGGCCAGGTCATCGACATGAATGCGGTTACCCGGGTTGGCGCTCTGCTCGGCAAGCACCGGCATCCGCGCTCGAATGCGCTCGACGCCGAGCCGCCCCGGGCCATAGATACCGGGCGCCCTGAGAATGACCACATCGCAGTCGTTCGTGTCGGCCCACTCGCCAATAAGGGCCTCGGCAGCGACCCGACGTTCGGCTCTTTCGCCCGACGGATCTACCGGGGTGCTCTCGGTGACCGTTCTGCCACCGCAATCGCCATAGACACCGGTAGTGCTGATATAGATAAAGCGTGAGGGTGCGGGCGTCAGCATCGACAAGAAACGTTGAAGCCTGTTGTCGGGCGGATCGCCTTTCGGCGGAACCGTGTAAATCACGGCATAGGTCGACGGCAGTTCGATGGGCAGCGTTGTTGCCGAATCGAGGTCGAAAATTTCGAAGGGTTGCCCGGTATCGAGAACAGACCGGCTAAGCCCTGTAACGGATTCGGCAGGTAGCCGTTCAAGCACACGTCGGCCCGTGTACCCGGTGCCAGTCACGAGCGTGAACATCGTGCCGATCGGAGAGGACACTAGCTATCGCCGGAGTCCATGTGCGGTATAGCGGTTAAGGGCTCCGCGGCGACCATACCCAGCCCCTCGCGGTATGCGTCCGCGGCCGCATCCGCTTCACCCATTTGATTGAGCAAAGCGCCATAATCCTGGTAGGCCTCGGGCGAGGGGCGCAGGCTGATCACGGTCTCGAGGTAACTCCTGGCCTTGCCCCAAAGCTCGTTTCTGAGACAAAGTCGAGCCGCAGCAAGTAGCAGGTCGGGGTCGTCGCCGTGATTCTTGAGCCAACCCTCGGCGCGTTTCAGTTGTTTCGTCGTGTCGCTGGATTCGACAAGGCCGAATAACCGTACCAGGGGGCCACGCCAGTTCGACTTGAGCACTGTGGCCAGCTCTTTTTCCACCCGATCGTGCTGCCCGACCCGCATAAGACCGCTGTAATAAGCTTCGAGCAGTGTTGGGTCGGACTTGTGCGCCCGTGAGACATTTTTCCAGGCGTCTGCGACCGCGTCGCCATCGGACGCGCGATTCAACGCCTCTCTGCGCACGCGAATGGTCCATTTATCGAGCGTTTCCGGTTTCAGCTGGCTGTTCTTCTTCAGTCTTGGCAGGAGTTCCGCCAGCGCGTCCCAGTCTTCGAGTTTAAAGTACAGGCGGCCCAGCAATGACAATGCGTGGGCATGATCCTTGGAATTTTCGTCCAGCCGTCGCAGCGTCGCCAGCGCCTGTTCGTTCTGGCCGCGATCGAGCTGAAACTCGGCCTGGGTCAATAGCACGGCGTTGGCGGCTTCGGGCGCATCTTTGTAGGCGAGTCGCAACCATTCGTCTCGCCGATCGTCGCGGCCCTGCAGGTGTGCCGCACGCGCGGCCTGCAAGTAATTGAACAACGGTGAGTCGCTGGTGCTTGCGGCACGAGCCAGCATTTTTTCGCCACGCGCGAAGTGGCCCTCGGCGACGGCGATCATGCCGCGGGTCAGCTTTTGCCCGGCGCGTGCTGAACGGTAGCGGCCGGCGGCTTCTCCCAGCCGTCGCGGCGCAAGCGCGATCTTGCGAACCGCCCACACGGCGAATAGCAGCAGAACGGCGAGTCCAAGGAGCACCGGCACTGACATTTCGACGACATAGCCACGGAAATTGATGATCACGTAGCCGGGGTCGGCCAGCAGGAAATGCGCTGCGAACGCGCTCGCGAATAGCGCCAGGACAACGATAATACCGAATTTCATTGCGAGCTCTCGCTCATGGTTCGATATTGGCGGAGCAGACGCAGTGAACCGGAGATATCAGGCATCGAGGTCGCAAAGACACTGCTGCGGATTTCGGCCAGGGTTTCCTGCGCACTGGCAACCTGGGCGCTCTCGCTGTCGAAGTACTGTGACATCAAGGCACTGGTGTCATCGAGCGTCTGCTCGAATACGGCCTGTTCGCCACGCAACAGGGCGAGCCGCGCTGACTGCAGTTGCAGTGCCAGGTTACTGCGCAGGAAATACTCGGTGTCGGGCGACAGGAAGGCGACTGTCGCTTCGTCCGGTGGTGTGACTTTGACGAGGCCCGACATAGCGCTCTTTATCGAAGACCAGGCTCGATCCACACCGCTCTGTTCTTCATCGTCGGGTTGAGGCGCCTCGTCGGCCGCCCTCGCCGTGCTTGCCAGGGGGAGAGACTCGACGACGCGCGCCAGGCTCGCGAGCGTCAGCGTCGCCCCGGCAATGTCGGGTTTTTCCATGATGTCTAGCGCGGCCAGCTCGTCAGAGATTGCCCGACGCACCTCGGTCAGCGCCGGATCGCCGAGTTGCAGCACACGTTCGTCCGCCATGCCGAGCGCTAACGCGGCGAGGTGCGGATTATTGGCGAGCTGCAGCTGCGCGTTCGCAATCTGCATGTAGTACTCGGCCTCGGCAAGCAGCCAGGTATCGCGCGCGCCTTCAGATACGCCGGCAATCGACGCAACGGCGCTTTCCAGCGTCGACATCCTGCCCGGAAGCGCGCTCAAGCTGCGAACACGCTCGTCGACGTCCTGCCGCAAGGCGTCTATCTCGGCTTCAGCGTCGCTATCCCGCCCGTCGAGTTCGGCAACCCGGGCATCCATGGCAGAGATCCCTTCCTGTGCGGCCGATAGTCGAGTGTCGAAACCGGCCAGGGCATCGTCTGCGCCGCTGTCTTTTGCGAGCCAATCCAGTGAGATCGTATAGCCGACGGCTGCCAGTGCGACCAGGGAAAGCAGCAGCGCCAGCCACGCAACACCATTGCCGCGCTTTTTGGGCGGTTTTTCCGCGGCCGGAATTGCCATACCAGAAAGGCTCTCGTATTCCCCGGTTTCCTCTTCGGGGTCACTTATTTCTTCAGGCACGCTTTCGTCTTCGAGCTCGCCTTCCTCTTCAGGCACGCTTTCGTCTTCGAGCTCGCCTTCTTCTTCAGGCACACGTTCCTCTTCGAGCTCGCTTTTCTCTTCAGGCATACGTTCCTCTTCGAGCTCGCTTTCCTCTTCAGGTGCGCTGCCTTCTTCGGTGGGCTCGAGTTTCTGTTCCTTGTCTGCGTCGCTCATGGTGCTAATCCGGGGTCCATTTGGTGGAGTGCAATGATCGCTTCGACCATCTCGCTGGCGTGAGGGCCGGATGCGAGCACGGCGCGCGAAGCGGGGTAGCGGTCCAGGGCTTCTTTTAACACACGACCGGCAGGGGTCACCAGCGGTGTTGATTCCAGCTGACTCTTGCACCAGGCGGGCAATAACTCCACCAGGTTTTGCAGTGACTGCACGCTCATCACGGTGATGACGGCGATATCGCCCTGCCGCCAGCGAGATTCGATATCCGCCAGCATCTGTGCGCTGACATCGGGCAGGCGGCGCTCATAGACCGACAGGTACTCGACGATGGCGCCGCGAGCCTTGAGTTCCTCTGCCAGCAACTCGCGTCCCTTGTTGCCACGAATAATTCGTACCTGCTTGCCGTTAACCTCCTGCATGGGCGGTTCCGCGAGCAGGTGCTCGCTGTCGAAACCGGTTGCCGGCTGGATATCGACAACGCGCCCGGCCGACTTCAGGGCGGCAGCGGTCGCCGGCCCAATCGCGGCGATTTTGCCACCATTCGTGTAGCGGATTCCGTACTCGACGGCATTGCGGCTAATGAAAATAACAATATCAGGTCTGGCAAGTTCGGCGGCCTTTGCGGAAACGACGTTTTCGTCGAGCGCTGCAATTTCCATGACCGGAAAGCAGAAAGCCGAGCCGCCCGCGCTTTCGATCGCCGAAACGAGCTCGATCGCTTGCGTTCGCGGCCGCGTGACCAACACTCCCACGCCGTCGAGCGCCGCTTCAACCATGGAGAGCACCCGCTGCATCCAGCAGATCTCGCGCGCCGCGCTCAAGCAGACGGGACGCAAGTTCTTCCCCCAGTTGCTCTGCGTGTTGCGGGTCTCCCGAGACCGAGTCACGAATCGAGTCGCTGCCGTCGGGCAGGGCGACAAGCGCGGTAAGCTTTAGCTCTGCGCCGTCGATGACCGCATAGGTCGCAACAGGCGACTGGCAATTTGCTTGCAGTGTCTTCGCGATCGCGCGCTCGGCCAGCGTGGTTTGCGCTGTCGCTCCGTGGTTCAGTTTGGCCAGGACAGCGCGTAATGCGTCGTTGTCTGACAAGCACTCAATGCCGACGACGCCCTGCGCTGCGGCAGGCAACATCTCGGAGGGCAGAAATTGCTGACTGATATGACGCTCGAGCTCGAGGCGCTCGAGGCCCGCGGCCGCAAGTATTATGGCGTCGTAGTCGCCGTTCTCGAGTTTCGCGAGTCGGGTATTTACGTTGCCGCGCAGCGGCTCTATCTTGAGGTCCGGCCGCATCATCTTCAGCTGCGCCTGTCGGCGCAGGCTGGAACTGCCGATAAGGGCGGCTTGCGGCAGGTCCTGTAATTGCACGCCGTTGGGCGACACCAGGGCGTCGGCATGGTTGGCGCGCTCGAGTACTGCCGAAATACAAAATCCGTCGGGCATTTCGGCGGGGACATCCTTCATCGAATGCACGGCGATGTCGGCCTCGCCGTTTTGCATTGCAACTTCGAGTTCCTTGATAAACAGGCCCTTGCCGCCGATTTTCTGCAGGCTGCGATCGAGGATCTCGTCGCCGCGCGTCGACAATGGGATGAGAGTGACTTCCTCGATCTCGGGGAGTTCTTGCAGCGTGGCGGCCACGTGATTGGCCTGCCACAGCGCGAGTGCGCTTTTGCGCGTTGCAATTCGGATATTCATAAGGTCTACGATTCTTTCAAGCGTCGACGAACTTCGGCAACGTGCCGGCGGCTAATTATCAGCTCTTTGTCATCGACTTGCGAGCCGTTGCGTAGCACGATCTGGCTTTTTCCGCTGCTCGTTTTCTCGATTCTGTCGATCTTGTCGACTGCGACCAGCACCGAGCGATGAATGCGAACGAAGGTCTCGCCGAATTCGGCCGCCAGGGCCTTCAGTGATTCATCGATCAGATTCCGACCGTTTTCGTGTTCGACCCGGACGTACTTCTGGTCCGCGATCAAGCACCGGATGTCGGTAACCGGGATCAATTTGAGTTCGCCACGTACCTTGGCACACACATGCTGGCGTTGCCCCTCCATGTTGGCCCGGGATGCGACCTCCGCGATTGTACTGTTCGCGAGCTTCGAGGCGTGCTCGAGTGCCGCGACCAGCCGGGAACGGCGTACGGGTTTCAATACGTAGCCGATGGCACGCGCCTCGAAAGCGTCGACCGCGTACTCGTCGTACGCCGTCGTGAAAACCACGGCCGGCGTTCGCTCGAGTGTATTCAGATGATGCGCGGTCTCGATGCCATCGAGGCCCGGCATGCGTATGTCGAGCAAGACAATATCGGGTTCACATTCGGCCGCGAGTGACAGGGCATCGTGGCCATTGCCGGCTTCAGCCACAACTTCGAAATCATCTTCGTCCTGCAGGATCTGCCGCAAGCGGTCGCGGGCCGGTTTCTCGTCGTCGACGATCAGGACTTTCACTCAAGCTCCTCGTCGACGGGAAAGCGCAGCGTCACGGTGAATTGGCTGTGGCTGTCATCGACATCGACCGAGCCACGATTGCCGTATGCGAGCTCGAAGCGCTGGCGAATATTGGACATCGCCATCTTGTTGCCAATCTTGTCACGCGCCTTGCCCTCGGCGACAGGGTTGGAAATGCTTATTTCCAGCGTCTTGCCGTCGCGTTTCCCGGACACGACGACATCACCGCCGTCAGGTAGCAGTTCGATGCCATGGTAGATGGCATTCTCCAACAAGGGTTGGATCGTCAGGTTCGGGATCTGCGTGCGCATCGGCAGCTTGTCGACGTCCCAACGTATGTTGAGGCGATCGCCCAGACGCAATTTTTCGATGCGCTGGTAGATCGCCGCAATCTCCAGCTCCTGTTTCAGTGTCGAACGGTCCTTCGGGCTGCTCATCGTCGCGCGCAACAGATCGGACAGGTCTTCAACTGCTTCTTCTGCCTGTTGCGGATTGCTGCGTGTCAACGACGCGATCGTATTCATGCTGTTAAACAGAAAGTGCGGCCGGATGAGGGCCTGTAGCGCGCTGATGCGTGATTGTGCCTCTACCACGATGCTGCGACGCCACTCACTCGAGACATACAGATAACGCATCGCCAGTGCGATGACGATGGAGCTGATGGCAAAGGTGCGAAGAATAAATGTGTTGTGAGAAACACCGATGACGGATGACTGACCGAAGAAGCGCATGAGTTGCCAGGAGAATTCTGACAATGCCAGGCACACGAGTTCGAGCACGACAAAACCGAAGACGAAGGCTCGTGTTTTGCCGGCACTCTCCAGCCTGCTGCGGAGCAGACACATGACGGCTGACCCCAGCAGCGCGAGCCACAGGACGAAGATAGACGCCTTGGATAGCTCGACCAGGAACCGGCCCTGTGCATCATCGGCCGCCAGTGTAAGCACGATCGCGACGAGTTCCGCGACCAGCACGATGATAAACACCGTGCCTGCCGCACAAAAGTCCGGCAGATAGGCCTGAGTGTCCTGGTGGGTGGGCTCGGGTGCTGCGGTCAAACGGGCGCTCCTTCGACGTGTGCCGGCATTGTAGCGCCAGCGGCCGGGCGACGCCCTGTTGTCGGCGTTGTCAGGAAGCGCAGTTTTCTGCGATGAGTTCCTCTACACGTCGGCGAGCGTCCTGGGTTTGTTGCTCATCCAGGTAGACGCGCTCACCGTTTTCGTCCTGGCGATAAAGCCGACGAGACTGAATAAATGTCTGCAAGCGAGCGCGGTAGGACTCGCACTTTTTCTGATTCTCGGCTGCTTCGGCGGCTTTTGCCTCGGCCTTTTTCGCCTCTTCGGCGGCCGCAGTTCTTGCTTCCTGTCTGGCCGTTATAGAGTCGGCCTGTTTTTGAATCTCCTGTTGTACCACGTTCGGATTCGTGCGCCGGTAGGACAGCGCCATGAGCTCTTCATTCTGAGTGTCTGATGGCCGGTCCCCGTAGTGGACGTTGCCGTCTGCATCCGTCCACTTGTAGATCTCGTTGGCCATCGCGCCGCCGCCAACAGTTATGGCCAATGCAGCGAACCCGATCAAAAACCGTTTACCCTTCATGAGTGTCCTTCTCGAGGCGAGCGTGCCCGATATAAGCTGCTGAACGATAACGTATTAGAGCATTATTTTGGCGAAATTGCTGTGATCATGATCACAATGATTGCCGGGCTTTTACATGGGCTTTCGGGCAAAAAAAAGCGGGCCTTGCGGCCCGCTAGCTCGTTGCTTCATTGGGGAAATTCTATGCAGGAACGAGTAAGGGTGGCGACGCTACCGGAGCTTGGTTATGACAGCTCCGGCAACGCCGCCGGGGGTTCTACTCAGCCGAGACGAACTCGGGATAAGCCTCGAGGCCGCACTCGCTGATGTCGACACCTTCGTACTCCTCTTCCTCCGAGACACGAATGCCGACGATTTTCTTTATCACGAACCAGACAATGAAGCTCGTTATAAAGACCCACGCGAAGATGGATACGAGACCCATTAGCTGAGCCAGCAGTGACGCCTCTTCATTGGTGAAGCAAACGGCAAGCAGGCCCCAGATTCCGACGACGCCGTGTACTGAAATTGCACCGACCGGATCATCGATCCTGAGCTTGTCGAGCGTGACGATGGAAGACACCACGAGCAGCCCGCCCACTGCGCCGATCAACGTTGCGCTAATGGGCGCGGGCGTAAGTGGTTCTGCCGTGATAGCAACCAGTCCCGCCAGGGCGCCGTTGAGCGCCATCGTCAGGTCGGCCTTGCCGAACCAGATGCGTGACAGTAGCAGCGCGAAGACAAGACCTCCGGCCGCAGCCATGTTCGTGTTCACAAAAACCAGCGCTACCGCGTTGGCTTCGCCGACGTCGGAGACTTTCAGTTCAGAGCCGCCGTTAAAGCCGAACCAGCCAAGCCAGAGAATCAGCGTGCCGAGTGCAGCAAGCGGCAGGTTGCTGCCGGGAATGGCATTGACCTGACCGCTCGGACCGTACTTGCCCTTGCGCGCTCCAAGGAGCAACACACCTGCGAGCGCCGCTGCGGCACCACACAAATGCACGACGCCCGAGCCCGCGAAATCGAGGAAGCCGGCTTCCTGTAGAAAGCCGCCGCCCCATTTCCAGAAACCCTGCACCGGATAAATGAAGCCGGTAAGGATGACGGCGAACGCAAAGAACGACCAGAGCTTCATACGCTCGGCAACCGCACCCGAAACGATGGACATTGCCGTCGCTACAAACACGACCTGAAAGAAAAAGTCCGACAGGCCCGAGTAATAGGCGTCACCCGCCATGACGGTTTCAACGGAGTTGTCGCCGGAACCGAGGATGCCGATGTTTTTCAAGGCGCCGAATACGCCACCTGCGAAATCATCGCCCGGGTACATGATCGCGTAACCACAGAGCATGTACATGATGCAGGCTATCGAGTAGAGGCCAACATTCTTGGTCAGAATCTCGGCCGTGTTCTTGGCGCGAACAAGGCCGGCTTCGAGCATCGTAAAACCCGCGGCCATCCACATGACCAGCGCGCCCATGACGAGAAAGTAAAAAGTATCGAGCGCGTACGAAAGTTCAGTGACCTGCGCCGCTATCTGAGTTGTTTCTTCCACAACAAATCCCTCTTGGTGATCTAAACGGCTTCGCTACCGGTTTCACCGGTGCGAATGCGAATGGCCTGAACAAGCTCGGTGACGAAGATCTTGCCGTCGCCGATTTTGCCGGTGCGTGCTGTGTTGGAGATGGCCTCGACGACCTGCTCCACGATGTCGTCATCAACAGCCAGTTCGATCTTCGCCTTGGGCAGGAAGTCGACGACGTACTCGGCGCCCCGGTACAGTTCGGTGTGGCCGCGCTGCCGGCCAAAACCCTTGACCTCGGTGACCGTTATGCCCTGGATGCCAATATCAGCGACGGCTTGTCGCACGTCATCCAGTTTGAATGGCTTGATGATCGCGGTGATCATTTTCATTGCTGTTCCCCTTTAAGAAAGAGGTGGCCTTGCGGCCACCTCGTTAGGCTCTAGTTCAGGTCGAATGATTTGCCAATAGTGAAGACAAGCGATTGGTCGTCTTTGCCGTCGTTGTACCAGCCGACCAAGTCATCGTTGGACAGGATCAGCGAAACGCCGAGGTCTATCTCGGAAACAGTCGCGCCGTAGCCGAATTCGAAATACTCACCTTCGAAATCCTGAGAGAATCCGGCGTACTTGCCGTAAAAACCGTTCTTTTCCAGCGTCAACGAGTAGTAGGTGTAATCCTGCGTCGGATCGCTGTCGTATTCGCCAATGGCAACGTCGACCGTTGCGATGCCGTAGCCAGCGCTCAGATTGACCTCTTGGTAGGTATCGTCAAAATCATCATCGGTGTAAAAGTAGCCCGTGTAGCCAATACTTAGCGCTATATCACCAACCTCACCGCCGTAACCGAAGTAGAGGTCGGTCTCGGCACCAACACCCACATCTGCCGCCCAGACGCCGACATAGAAACCGTTGTTTTCATAATCGACGCCACCGCTCGCGGATGATTCGTCCTGAAAAATGCCGCGATAGTGATACTCGCTGGCGTAACCTACGTTGGCGGACCATTCAGCTTGCGCGAGGCCGCCCGTTAATAGTGTGATCGCGACGAACGCGGATTTCCTGATAGTCATTTCCTGATGCTCCCGATGATTGATGATGGCCAAAATGGCGAAGTCGCCCCCTATAGAGCAGTTAACGTGCCAACTCGAGAAAGACTCTATTAATCAAGCAGTAAGGAAATTTGCCCCGTTGCGCCTGCACCAATTTGGCGCACACGACTTCCAACCTTGCTCCATTGTGGTGTGCAAGTGCGCAATCTCTGCGGTGATGCCAGGAATGAAGCTGGCGTTTTGGCGGTGGCTCAGGTATCAAGCCGCTATGAGTGATGAATCCATCGAAAACCTGGCAAGAAAGCTGGCCGAATCGGTGCCCGAGGGCCTGCGCACCATGCGCGAGGACCTGGAGAACAACTTCCGTTCGGTATTGCGTGCTTCCCTGAGCAAGCTCGATCTCGTTACGCGAGAGGAGTTCGAGGTGCAGGAAGCGGTGCTCGCGCGGACACGTGAAAAGCTCGAAGCGCTCGAAGAACGACTGCAGCAATTCGAAAACGAAGACGGGTAGGAGCGCGCCTCCCCATAAAGGGGACAATGCCGGCGCGCGATCAATGACTCCGGCCATGGAGGGCCGTGAAAATGAGTCTTGCCATTCTGTACTGCCGGGCGCAATACGGCATCGAGGCCCCACCCGTCACGATCGAGGTGTTTCTCTCGGGCGGACTGCCGGCGTTCACGATCGTAGGCATGGCCGAAACTGCGGTGCGGGAAAGCAAGGACCGTGTACGTGGGGCGCTCTTGAGTTCCGGCTTCGAGTTTCCACAGCAACGCATAACGATCAGCCTGGGTCCTGCGGACATGCGCAAGACGGGCGGGCGTTATGACCTCGCCATTGCACTTGGCATCCTGGCCGCCCGCAAACAATTTCCCAAAACAGCCCTCGCCAATCTCGAATTTTACGGCGAGCTGGCGCTCAGCGGCGAACTGCGGTTTGTACCGGGCATGTTGCCGGCCCTGCTAAAGGCTCACGAGGCGGGCCGATCGGCGGTGGTCCCCACGGAGAATCGTGCCGAAGCGTCGCTAGCCAGCGCGGATGTTTACCCGGCGGCGTCGTTGCTCGAGGTTACGGCGCATCTGGCGGGCCGGGTACCGCTGGCTACAGTGGAACAGACGGTGCCCGCCGAGCGGGGGCCTGCCCGGAACGATCTTATCGATGTCAAAGGGCAGCAGCATGCCAAGCGCGCGCTGGAAATAGCGGCTGCAGGAGGCCACAACCTGCTTTTCGTTGGTCCACCGGGCACCGGCAAGAGCATGCTCGCGCGCCGCCTGCCTGGACTTCTTCCGTCGATGAGCGAGGCCGAGGCGCTGGAAACCGCGGCGATCGACTCGGTGCTCGGCAATCCTATTGCACTTGCCGGCTGGCGCCGTCGACCGTTTCGGGCGCCGCACCACACGGCATCCGCGCCTGCGCTCGTGGGCGGCGGCGCCGGGCCGCGACCCGGAGAAGTGTCGAGGGCGCACAACGGCGTTTTGTTTCTCGATGAACTGCCCGAATTTAATCGTAGCGTGCTGGAAGTGTTGAGGGAGCCAATGGAAACCGGAGGCATCACGATCTCCCGCGCGGCACGACAGGCCGACTACCCGGCGAAATTTCAGCTCATCGCTGCCATGAATCCCTGCCCTTGCGGCTACCTTGGCGATGGGCAGGCGGACTGTCGCTGCAGCGGCGAGCGCATCGCCAGCTACAGGAGCAAGATTTCAGGGCCGCTGCTCGATCGCATCGATCTGCATGTTGAAGTCGCGCGTCCTTCGACCAGGGTCCTCCGATCGGACAACGCGAAAGGCGAAAGCAGCGCAACGGTCGCCGCGCGCATCAAAAAGGCCTGGTGCATACAAATGCAGCGTTCCGGGACCAGCAACGCGCGGCTCGAAGGCGAACAGCTCGCTGAAGTCTGCGGCGCAAATGACGAATGTTGGGCGTTACTGGAGAATGCGGCCGAGCAATTCAAGCTGTCCGCGCGTGTACACCAACGCGTGCTCAGGGTTTCGCGAACCATCGCCGACCTTGCGGAGGTCACGCAAATTACGCCGCCACACGTTGCCGAGGCCTTATCCCTACGCTGCCTGGACCGGCGGCCCTGAAGGGGCCGTTACTGAGATTCGCCCACCATGTAATCGACGGCGTCCGCAATCTCTGCATCCGAGAGATCCATACGGCCGCCCTTTGCCGGCATGTAGCCCGATGAGCCTGTAAAGCCCTCGATGGCGTGTTGCTTCAGAACGTCAACACCCTGCGCAATCCGGGGCTCCCACACCGCGGCGTCACCAAGCACCGGCGCACCGCCAACGCCCGCGGCGTGGCAGGCGAGACAAGCCGAATTGTAGACCTGCGGGCCGGACAAGGCGGCTGCCACCGGCTCGGGCTCCGCAACAGTTTCGACGGTGGGCAATGGCGCTTCCTGCTCCTCGCCGGGCAGGTAGACCTGGCTGAGCGGGCGAATACGTTCTGCAACGGAAGCCTGATACTCGGCGGTGTCACGCGTGTAGATACCCTGTGTCAGGTCCGACATTTTCATTGCCAGTACCAGGATCGCCAGTGCGACGGCGGCTAGGACGCCGATGACGAGGGAGTACATATCGAAAAATTTCTGATCCCGACTCAACTTATTGCTCCGGAGCTTGATTGTCTGTTTTGGTCAGACGACGCGTCTGGCAATGGCCGGCGATTATAGCCCATCAGCCGGTTTCCGCGAGCGTTTCTAGCTGTGGAGTGTGCTTGCGATCGAATCTGCAACGTCGTGTCCGGAAGCACAGGCGAGCGTCCAGCCAAGCATGCCGTGGCCGGTGTTCAGATACAGGCCGTTTATGCCAGAGGGACCAACGCGCGGTCGGCCATCGGGCGTCATCGGACGAAAACCGCCCCAATGATTCTGATCGCTCGCCGAATAATCGGCGGCACGCGGCGCACAGGTTTTGGCGCTGTCGACCAGATCTGCGATTCTCTTCGTGTCGGCGGCCGTATTGAATCCCATGAAGTCAGCAAAGCCTGCAATGCGTGTCTTGCCGTTGAGTCGACTGAACACGATCCTGCGCCGCAATACGGTGACGCTCACGTACGGCGATTCCTCGCCTGGCGGTAAGGTCACGCTGTAGCCGCGCACGGGATAGATGCGCGGGTTGACACGCAATGGCTGCAATAGCTGACCACTCCACGCTCCGGAACAGACAACCGCTGCATCCGCTGCTATCTCCTCGTCTTCGAGACGCACGGCGTCGAGGCGGCCCCTCGATTGGGTGAGGCGCTCAACCTTGTGGCCAAGTTTGAAAGTCACATTGCCGGACTGCGTGAGCAAGTCCTTCAGCGCGAGAGTAAACATCCGCGAGTCGGCAACCGCATCGCCCCTGGAGTAAACGGCCGCAATGAAATCCTCATTGAAGTTCGCGAGTGCCGGTTCTATTCGAATTGCATCGCCGGCCGTCAGAATGACCGCGTCACTGCCATATTCTTTCTTGAGTCGTACGCTCTCTTCAGCGGCGCGCAGTTCTTCGCGGCTACTGAGTAGGACCAACTTGCCGGCGGTGCGATGCGAAAAATCGATCGGCAGGGCGGCTCTCAGTTCCGTCATGAGGTTAGCGGAGCGTTGGGCGGTCTTCAGCTGCGCGATCGTGTTTGCTGATGAGCGTTCGCTTGTGCATTGCGACAGAAAGCGCAAGCCCCAGGGGACCAGGGAGGGCGCGAGCCGTACCCTGGAGCCAGGGTCGCGTCCTGCCAGGAGCCCCGGGATTCGGGCGACGAACTCGGGTTTGGCGAGGGCGTCGGTAAACGCGTACGACAGTTGCCCGGCATTCCCGTAACTCGCGCCATTAGCGACTTCCGATGCGCGATCCACCACGGTAACGCGATAGCCGTGCTTCGACAGGTAATACGCGGTGGTTACCCCGATAACTCCGGCACCGATGACGACAATGTGCTTGTAACTTTCTTCGCGAGACATGCGATTGATGTTACTGAGCCCCTTGCCTGCACTTCAAATGCCCAATGTTCGACCCCTATTATCTTTGAGGTTTCGTCTGTAATAGATTATTATAATAACCTAATGTAGGTAACACTAATTTACAGACGAGTACCCGACATGATTGCCAACGGGAAAACACCTCAAGATCAAGAGCTTGTAATTCCCCCGGCCAGCCACATGCAGGAACACGCAACCGATGCCGCGAGCCTCATGAAGGCACTCGGTAACGAGAGCCGACTGATGATCCTCTGCATGCTGGCCGAAGGTGAGCGGTCAGTGAGCGACCTCAACGAGATCATCCCGCTCAGTCAATCGGCGCTTTCACAGCAACTGGCACGGCTTCGCCAACAAGGACTCGTCAAGACGCGGCGTGAGTCGCAAACCATCTTCTACTCCCTGGCCCGCGGACCGGCGGACAGGGTGATTCACCTCTTACACGATATCTACTGCGGCACTGCGGACTGTGCGGCCAGGGAATAATAGTCATGAGCTCAGGATTCGGATTTGGTAAATCGGTTGAACTGTCTTTCGAAGACGCGATCGAAACCGTAACGACAGAACTCGAGAAAGAAGGTTTCGGCGTACTGTCGGACATTGATGTTGCGGCAAAGATGAAGGCTAAACTTGACAAAGACATGCCACGCTACAGAATTCTCGGCGCCTGCAATCCCGCGTTGGCCTACCAGGCGATCGAGGCCGTCGAAGACATCGGTTTGTTACTACCCTGCAACGTCCTCGTGCGCGAAGATTCTGTGGGCGTCGTCCATGTCGACTTCATGGATCCGCAAAGCGTGCTGTCACTCGTCGACAACCCGGGCGTTGCCCCCCTGGCTGTTGAGGTCAAAGGCAAACTGCAGCGAGTGCTCGCGGCACTTTAAAACGATACGAGGGTTTCTTCTTGGAACATAGCAAGCGCAAGCAGACACGTCTGCTTGCGTTGACGCTGCTTCTTGCGTTCGCAACTTTCGCGAATGCCAAAGACGCGGTTTCGACGCAGGTGGATATTCCTTATGAAATGTTCAGGCTCGACAATGGCCTGACTGTTCTCGTGCATTCAGACCACTCGACACCGACGGTGTTCGTCGGCATGTGGTATGGCGTTGGCTCCAGGAACGAGCCGCAGGGCAAGACAGGTTTCGCGCATCTGTTCGAGCACCTGATGTTCCAGGGTACCGAGAACCGCGAAGGCGAGTACTTCGCGCCGTTTAGCGACGCCGGTGCGACCGGCATGAATGGCACGACGGCAGAAGACCGAACCAATTACTACGCCACCGTCCCTTCGGGCGCTCTCGATATGGCGCTGTGGATGGAAAGCGATCGAATGGCGCACCTTCTCGGCGCTGTGACGCAGGAAGCGCTCGACGAGCAGCGTGACGTCGTGCAGAACGAAAAGCGCCAGCGTGAAACACGGCCCTACGCGCAAACGGGCGACAAGATTCGTGAAGGACTGTACCCGGTCGGACACCCCTACAGACACTCGGTTATCGGTTCTATGGATGACCTCGAAGCGGCCTCGCTCGAGGATGTACATGAATGGTTCAAGACATACTACGGCGCATCAAACGTCGTATTGGTGCTTGCCGGCGACGTCACTCTCGAAGATGCAAGATCAAAGGTCGCTCATTATTTTGCCGAAGTGCCGGCGGGTGTTCCGCTGTCCTATCCACAGAAGTGGGTACCGGAACTCAAAGAGAACCGCGAAGAAGTCATGTATGACCGGGTAGGCGTGACGCGCGTCACGCGCGTATGGGCGCTGCCGGGGCTGAACGACAAAGACACGTCCTTGATGTACCTTGTCAATGACTCGTTGGCGCGCAACAAGAACTCCCCGCTTCGCAAGAAGCTCGTCGATGAGTTGCAGCTGGCAACGCGCATCTCGGGCAGCGCCCATGGCCGGGTTCTGAGTGGTGAGTATTCGCTGACCGTCGATCTGCGTCCCGGCGTTACTCCGGAGCAGGTGTTCTCGGTCGTCGATGAAACAATTGCCGAGTATCTCGCGACCGGGCCGGACCCGCAGATTCTCGAGAACGCAAAGCTCAGCGTAAATATGTACATGCTTGGCGCGCTGGAGACAGGATCTTCCATTGGCCGCCTGCTGGCCGAAGGATTTCTTTACTCAGGCGACCCTTTGTTCATCAACCAGGAACTCGAGTGGTTGAACGCAGCTGATGCAGAGGACATTCGCCAGGTCGCCGAGCGCTGGCTGAGACGTGGCTACTACCAGCTCACGGTGCTGCCGTTCCCCGAGTACACGAAAGCGGAAGGGAAAGTGGATCGATCCAGGATCCCCGAGGTGTCCGCAAAGTCCGTTATCAACTTTCCCGAAATCGAGACCGCAACCCTCGAGAACGGCATGAAGCTCGTCGTCGCTACGCGCGGCAGCATTCCGCTGGTCGACGTGTCGATAGAGATCGATACAGGAAGCATCGCCGCGCCCGCGGATGCACCGGGAATATCGACGTTTGTTTTCGGCCTGATGGACAAGGGAACCAGGCGATACGATGCCCACGAACTGGCGGCTGCGAAAGACAAAATCGGCATGAGTGGTCAGTTTCGGGACGACACGGAGCGCAGCTCCTATGCTTACCGCATCCTTCGCACTCACCTCGACTCATCGCTCGACCTCGCGGCCGACATGTTGCGCGACCCGACGTTTCCGGATGAAGAGCTGACGAAGTTCAAAGCGCGGGTGTCGGCCTATCTCGCGAATCTCGAGAAAGCACCGTCTCGTGCCGCCCGCAGCCTGTTCGAGCGAGCGGTTTACGGCGCTGATAGTCCCATGGGTGGAGTATGGACGCCGCAGCTTCTCGACCAGGTGGATCGCGCAAAGCTCGAATCCTTTCACGGCACGGAAATTACACCGGACAAGATGACGGTCTACATGATTGGTGACCTGGGCATAGAGGAGGCAAGCGAAGCCGTAAGCGAAGCGTTTGGAAAATGGAATGCCAGGGGAGGCGGTGTTCGCGGCGCGATTGGCGATGCGGACGAACCCAAAGCCAGGGTCATTCTCGTGGATCATCCGGGTGCTGAATCGAGCACGATTATCGCCGGCCACGCAATCGGCCCATACGATGCCGCGACCTCGACCGAGATGTCGATAATGAATCGCGTGCTGGGCGGCGCCTTCGAGTCGCGCCTGAACATGAATCTCCGCGAAGACAAGGGCTGGTCGTACGGCTACTACTCGGGAATCAGCAGCAACACGAGCGGTGACATGACCATCAGTTCTTCCGGCCAGGTTCAGACCGACAAGACCGCGGAGAGCATGCAGGAGATACTGCGCGAGTTCAGTGAATACGTTTCGACACGTCCCGCGACGAAAGCGGAAGTGGATCGGGTCAAGCTCAATCGCACCCGCTCGCTGCCCGGTTCTTTCGCGACAAATCGCGGTTTCTTAAGCAGCATCATTCGCTCTGACAGCTATGGTTTGCCGCTGGACTACGCAGAATCCGCCGCCGCCCGTCTCGAAGCTGTGACGCTTGATGGTGTCGACGCTCGTGCTCGAAAGCTCATTGACCCAAGCAAGCTGACCTGGTTAATCACGGGCGACCTCGAGAAGATCGAGGAGAGCGTGCGTGCACTGAATTACGGTGAAGTCGAAGTCTGGAACGCGTACGGTAACAAGCTGCGTTAGCGGTTGCGGGTCAGGGCATAGATCGCGAACGAACCCAACCAGTGCGACCCTTCGTAGTGCTCACTCGTGATATGCGGCAACGACGCGGCCAGGTGTTGCGCCGCCATGTCGCGAAGCTGCCGCGCTGCGCGATCGTCGTCGAGTTCGTTGGCTATGACGTACAGGTTCCAGGCCCGGCTCAGGTTCAGTCCATCGAGATGCACGATTTTCGGGTCAGATCGATCGCTGACATTGGCGGGCACCAGCGACTCCGGGTCTGACAAAGACGGCAGAAACGCGGCGCGCCATGTCCTGAACTCCGTGTCCGGCAAGACGCGAGCCATCAATGCGGCCTCCTCGAAGCACGGCGAGAGAAAATCCTCGCCGCTCGGTTCCCACGATAACGGACAATGCTTGTCTTCCGCGTAGTAGCGGTTTGCTGCAGACAGAATGGCATCGGCCAACGGGTCGTCGGCGACGGTTTTGGCGTAATCAAAAGCAAACGACAGCCCGAATGCCGTGTTCGGATGCACTCCGGTTCGAATCGGGTATTCCTGGCGCGGCAGGAATTCGATGTAGCGGTCCCGTATAAGCCGGGTCAGCGGCGCAAGGGTGTCTGCCCACTGCCTCCCCAGCGGATCGTCCCATTGCTCCAGTTCGGTCGCGAGCTGCAACAGCCAGGCCCAGCCATAGGTCCGCTCCCAGCTGGCTGACGCGTCCGCGAAATAGACAACTTCGCCGGCGATATTCTCCGCTGTCAGCGACTGCGAGAGACCTTCGATGATCTTTCGCCGCAGGGACAGTTCCGGGAACTCCTTGAGCAGCTTCACGAGCATCCAGTGGCCGTGCACCGACGAGTGCCAGTCGAAGCAGCCGAAGAATGCCGGGTGCAGTGTCCTTGGCGGCAACAGGCGCGTCTCGTCCTTCAACACCTGGCCGAGCTTGTTGGGGTATTCGCGGTGCATGCAGTCGAGCGCGAGTTGAGCGAAGCGCGCAGCACCCTCCTGTGTCAGCGTAACGCCGTCGGCCCCCGCTGGCTCCGGGACCGCTTCGTCGGGATTGCCCCCCGAACAGCCAGCGATGACCGGCATTAGGATGAACGGCAGCAGTAAGTTCCTGGCAAAGCGCATTTGGGGTCACTTCTTCATTATGGCGGCGCGGCCATGATAGCGCTTCTTTGCCTATGCGAAAGTATCGACGAAGGTGCCGGAGAGTCCGAGAGTCTGGTTTACGGTGGTCAGTGCCTGCTGCGACGCTGCCAGCAGACCCTGGACGAAGCCGACCTGGTCATCGGTGCCGGCGAGGAAGTCGCGCACGAGATTACCGCGCCGCTGCAGGTTGGACGTGAGTTCGCGACGATCTATCGTGGCAAAGTCGCCACGCAGCCTGGCACTGCTTGACGCGTCAAAACCAAAGCCAAGGAGGTAACCTTCGTCCGCTCCGTCGAAGGCGGCGCGAAAAACCGCTTCGAGCGGTGCCCGGAATTGGCCCGCGTTCTTGCCTTTGCCCAGGAAAGTCGAGTCATTAAACAGTCGGTTCAATTTGTCGAATACGGCATTTGCCGCGTCCGCAATCTCGTAGCTCCGTCGGCGCGAAATGCCGCGCGAAACGGCTTCCGGATCGATGCGACCCTCCGGAATATTGAGCGCCGCAAACAGATTTGTGCCGTTGCTGTCGAGGTCCACCACCGACGTTGCCTCGTTTGCCTCGATCAGCACCTGTTGTGATGCGCTGTCGAAAGTTGCGATCACGCCGGCTCCGGAGCTGTTGATCTTATCGAGCGTGGTCGCCAGGCTGTCATTCGCCGTATCAATCGCAATTTGTTGCCCATTAATGACAACCTCGCCAGATTGCACCGAGGAGAACGCCCCGACGTTGTCGAAAGCCTGTTTGTTTTCCGGATCAATTCCAGCGACGACGTTGAGGCTGTCGAGTTTCGTTGCCTCGAGAAAGTTCGAGTCGTCGTTCTGCAGGTCGATCGTCGCGGCTGAACCGGGCGTGTTCTGAACAAAGTCGATGCGCTCGGTTGCAGGGTTGAATACCGCAGTGACGCCCGCATTCGACTGATTGATCGTGTTCAGGATATCGTTGAGCGTGTCGGTCGTTAAGACGCTGATGCTCTCGCCGTTGAGATCGAAGCCGCCGTCGACAATATCGGGCGCACCGAATTGCAGGTTCGGATTCTGGTTGCGGATACCAGCCAACGGCAAGTCAGGGTCTACCACCGAGCCAACGTTGTCATAAACCTGTATTGATGTTGTATCTCGATTAATCAGGCTCCCCGCGCCCAGTGTGAAATAAAGTCCATTTTGCAGATCGTACTGCGTGTCCAGTGGATCTGATGCGTTCACCGTATAGTTGCGGACAGGGCCGCCAAACGAGCTTTCTACCCGAAGCTGCAAATTCTGTTGACCCCGCACGCCGGCGCGGCGCGATTCAAACGTCAATGTCCCGGTCGGGGTCAGGCCGTCGTATTCACCGCCAATGGTTATGAGCGAAGTCGAGCCATCGAGCCAGTCCGGGCCGAAGGGGTTAAAGGACGTTGGCGATGCATTGATTTCGCCGGTCGAATTCAGGAAAGCAGCCGTCTCGGTCAGGTCGAGGCCCAAAGGCGAAGCGGAGCGTGCATCGGGCAGGTCCAGCTTGAAGCGGGTATTGATGTTGCTGAGTTCGGCGAGTTTTTCGATCGCGCGATAGAGATTCAGAAGCTCGGTTCGGGCACGCAGGAAATCGCTGTGCGCCTCCGGGGTGAGGGTGGCGTACGAGCTCTGGCCTGGCGCGGATCCTCCGGCCTGGCTAACGCCGGTCAATCGCACGATGTTCTGTATTCCCTGTATAACCGACATCACCGTCCCTGTTCGATGAAGGCGCAATGTCCTCTTCATATCGGCGACGCGGCGAAATTCTTGAGCCAATTGAAAAGGGGACATTCTGCTTTTTCCGAAAAAAGCAGAATGTCCCTGTTACGGCTAAAGAACCTGGATTTTCTGCCGACAAGCTCTTTACCAGGCTTCTAATTACAGCTTTTCCCGGAGATCGGCATATGTCGCAGAATGAGTATTTTGAATTTGTGCAATCGCTGGCCGATGACCTGAATCGCGGGGACATAAAGTTGTCGTCTTTCCCGGACGTCGTAATACGCATCAGAACTGCGCTTGATGATCCGGATACGACCGGGGAGCATCTCGGAGATATCCTGAGCGTCGATGCCGTACTTGCTTCGCGGATACTGATCCTCGCAAACTCGACGTATCACAACCCGGCCGGGATCAAGATTGAGAGCCTTGTTGCTGCCGTTGGTCGTATCGGGTTCGAGAAGGTGCGAACGGCAGCAATATCTTACGCTGTTGAACAGCTTCACGCGTCGAAGGGACTTGAACCCTTGAAAGACGAGCTAAGGGCCACGTGGTCGGCTGGTTTGCGGCTGGCCGCGATGTCCGAGGTGATCGCGCGAAGTTGCACCAAACTCGATGCTGATAGTGCCTTTATCGCCGGGCTGATGAACCGTATCGGCGTTCTCTATATTTTCACCAAGTACGAGCAATATCCGACTTTGCTGGAGGACCAGGATAGCCGCCAGAACCTGATCGACGAATGGGCTGCGCCAATTGGCGAGAGTATTGTCGCCAACTGGGATTTCTCTGAAGATATTCAAGCGACGCTCAATCCCGACGAAGTCGAGACGACACGACGCCGAAGCGAAGCGAACCTCGCCGATATCGTTACGACCGCAAAAGTATCGCTGAACGGCGAGGAGCCTGAATTGCACGACACGGCCGAGGCCAGGCGCCTGCAACTGACGGAAGAGCAGATGCCGGCGATCATGGAGTCCTACCAGAAGAAGCTGGAGTCGCTCGCTTCTGCGGTTCGCTAGACGTCAATTCTTCCTGCTCGACCGCACAGGTTGGCGTAGGCCGCAAAACTCGGATTGTGTAACGGCGTTTCCCACCCCGGCTATTCGCCCGCACGGGTTTCCTACCGACGATAGTCGAAACGGTCAGTACTGGAAAAAGCAACGGCCCCGAAAGGTGCCGTTTGCTTTTGGTGTGGTCGAGCTGTTGCCTGTACCATTGGCAATCAACAATCAACAATCAACAATCAGCCATCAAACCGGGGTAATCCAGTCATCATGCAATACAAAGCCGTAAAACTCGTCAAGCGACCTCAGATTCACATCACACCGGATCTCTTCGAAACGGTGACACTCGAGACCCCCGAGCTGGAGGAGGGGCAGGTCCTGTTGAAGCAGACGCACATGTCGCTCGACCCGGCCATGAAAGGCTGGATGACGGAGGACAGGAACAGCTACATCCCGCCCGTGGAACTGGGCGATGTGATGCGATCCAGCGGCGTTGCCGAGGTGGTCGAGTCAAAGAACGACAAATTCTCCGTCGGCGACAAAGTGGTCGGCATGATCGGCTGGACCGAGTACGCGGTCAGCACGGGCCAGGGCCTGCAATTATTGCCACCGGGCGTACCGGCCGAAGCCGTGCTGTGCGTGTTGGCACTACCCGGTCTGACTGCCTACCAGGGGCTGGTGGAAATCGGCAAGCCCAAAGCCGGTGAGACGCTGGTGGTCTCTGGCGCGGCAGGCTCCGTCGGCTCGATGGTGGGGCAGATCGCAAAAGCTGAGGGTCTGCGCGTGGTCGGCACAGCCGGCACCGACGAGAAGTGTCGCTGGCTCGAAGACGAACTCGGGTTCGACAAAGCGATCAATTACAAATCAGACGACCTGGCGCAACAGCTGGCAGACGCAACGCCGGACGGCGTCGATATCTACTTCGAGAACACGGGCGGCGTCGTGCAACACATCACGTTTGGTCGTATGAACGTGCACGGCCGAATCATCGTTTGTGGAATGATCGCCGACTACAATACCGAGAAGCTGTCACCCGGCCCGAACTGGATCAACATGATCCGGCGTCGCCTGACGATGACGGGTTTCGCGATGCCCGATCACTGGGACAACGTGCCGGCGATGACCGACAAGCTTATTGGCTATTACCAGGCGGGCAAACTCAAGTATCGCGCCCACAAGCTCGATGGGCTGGAAAGCGCCATCGAGGGCATCAATCTGCTGTTCACGGGCGGCAACAAGGGCAAGCTGATGGTGGTGCTCTAGCGATACTCGATCAACTCATATATTTCTTTTGAACGGGAGAATAATAAGATGAACTTCGAAGAACTATTGCCAAAGATCCAGACCATCGGGCTTGAATACGGTCTGCTTGCGCTGAAAGCCGTGGCGATATTTGTGATTGGTCGATTCGTCGCGAAGATACTCGCCAATATTGCGGACCGATTGATGAAGCGCTCGGGCATGGACGACATGCTGCGCAAGTTCGTACGAAACATTGTTTATGCAATTCTCCTGACGTTTGTCGTCATTGCCGCGATCGGCTCACTCGGTATTCAGACGGCTTCACTGGTAGCCATAATCGGTGCCGCGGGTCTTGCTATCGGCTTGGCACTTCAAGGCTCGCTCGCCAATTTCGCCGCCGGCGTGCTAATGATCATTTTTCGGCCTTACAAGCTTGGCGACCTCGTCCAGGTCGCGGGCACGGAAGGTTTCGTCGAGGAGGTGGATGTCTTTACGACGACGCTCAGGCTTCCTGACAAGACCAAGATCATCATTCCCAATGGCCAGATCATGAACGATCAGATCACGAACTACACCGAGTCCGAAGACCGCCGTCTCGATCTGATCGTCGGCATAGGCTACGACGACGACATCGACAAGGCGCGCGACGTCTTGCTCTCCGCTGTGAAGGAGAGCGAGTACGTGCTCGATGAGCCAGCGCCGGCGGTGTCCGTTGCGGAGCTCGGCGACAGCTCGGTGAACCTGGCCGTGAGGCCCTGGGTCAAGTCGGCGAAATATGCGCCGGCGTCCCACGAGGTTACCGAGCGCGTGAAGAAGGCACTGGATCAGGCTGGCATCAGTATCCCGTTCCCACAGCGGGATGTGCATGTCTACGACATCAAAGGCTGACTGCCCTGATGAGCAGACGCGTAAATCCCCCTATTGCCTTGTGACAGGTTTCGGGTTCATAGTGGGCTTGGGCAGGCTAATGCGGAGGTGAGACCATGACAGGTGCAAATCACCGCGCCGAAAAAACCTATTGGATTATCGTAGCAGACGAAGCGCAGGCGATTTTTTACACGCGTAACGCGAGGCGCTCGCCTCTGCTCGAACTACTCTCGCTCGAGAATGAAACGGGTCGAAAAAAGACGGGCGACATTATTTCCGACCGCGGTGGTCGCAGCTTCGACAGCTTCGGAACGGGCCGCCACGCGATGGCGGCGGAAAAAGCAGACCCGAAGAAGCATGCCGCAACGGCCTTCGCCAAACGAATTGCCGAGCGCATAGGCAAAGCGGCGCACGACGGCCGGTGTCGGGGTTACGCACTGATTGCTGCGCCGCGATTTCTCGGTATGTTGCGTGACGCGGTGTCGAGAAACTGCAAGCTCGAACCCTTCAAAACCATTGATAAGGACGTTGTTGGCCAGGATACGGCGTTTCTTCAGAAGCTCGTCGACAGCGACTAGGTGTTCGAAAATGGGGACATTCTGCTTTTTTAAAAAAAGCAGAATGTCCCCTATTCCTTTTCAAGCCGGTCTTTCAGGTGATCGGTGACTGTCTTTATCACCTTGAGACGCGCATGCAGCTTGCTGTTGCCCTCGACGATTATCCACGGCGCTTTTTGCGTGCTCGTGTACTGCACGACGTCGTGGCCAAACACCTCGTAGGCGTCCCACTGCTCCCGGTTTCGCCAATCCTCGTCGGTTAGCTTCCAGTGTTTGTACGGCGACTTCTCGCGCTCCTTGAATCGCGCGAGTTGTTCATCCTCGCTGATATGCAGCCAGAACTTGAGTAGCAGGATGTCGCGATCGACGATCTGATTCTCGAAATCGTTGATCTCGTTGTAGGCGCGTCGCCATTCGTCTTCCGTCGCAAATCCTTCGGCACGCTCGACGAGCACGCGGCCATACCAGCTGCGATCGAACACGGTGACAAACCCGGCGCGCGGTAACTTCCGCCAGAAACGCCATAAATAATGATGCGCCCGTTCTTCCTCGGTCGGCGCGGCAAACTGGTGCACGCGGCTGCTCCGGGCATCAAGACTCCAGATGGTGCGCCTGATCGCGCCGCCCTTGCCGCTGGCATCCGGACCTTCGAATACGAGTACGGTCGACACACCTTTATCAAAGGTTTTGCGGCCCAGTTCGCCAAGTTGTGCCTGGTATTCTTTCAGGCTCTTTTTGTAGGTTCTTTTTGCGACGGTCTGCGAATAATCCAGCCCGTCGAAGACTGTGGTGAAGTGAGATGGGGCCGGCACGTCAACGTTTGGTGCCGCCGAGCCGGATGCCGCCTGTCGCTCCTGCGCATCCAGGTGCCGCGACAGTTCGGCAGCGATGATCTCGCCAACCCTGAGATGTCGATACTTCGGATCAGCGCCCTCGATAATGTTCCACTGCGCACCACCCCTGTTGGTTCGCGTAATGATCTGCTCGGCCGCCTCGACGAAATCGTGATAGCGCTCATGATTCTTCCAGTCACCCTCGGTCACCTTGTAGCTCTGCAAAGGATCGGCCGAGAGTTCGTTGAGGCGTGCTTCCTGTTGCTCCTGGCTCAGATGCATCCAGAACTTGAGGACTAATGCACCGTCGTCCACAAGCGCGTTCTCGAAGCGAATGATCTCGGAGAGCCGCTGGTCGAATTCGAGTTCGTCGATGCCGCCGTAGACCCTGCCCATAAGTGGACGCGAATAACGGCCGCTCAAGAACAGCCCGATTCGGCCTTTTGGTGGCATATCTCGCCAATAGCGCCAGAATCGTGGTCGGGCCTTTTCTTCCTCCGTCGGTGCCTGGTAGCCGATGGATCGCAGCCAGCGCGGATCCATCCATTTGTTCAACATGTTGACCGTCGAGCCTTTGCCGGCGCCATCCACCCCCGCGAAGTCGATGAGCACCGGAAAACGCGCCAATTCGAGCGTGCGATACTGCAGGACCAACAGCCGCGTCCGCAGTTCTTCCTGGCGTTCCTTGAATTCGGATTGGCTGACCCGTTGTCCTA
>Ga0209456_10000268_pt1 | contig 29001 bp, 24 predicted proteins | sample COG_11_FD_184755 | JGI IMG/M metagenome (GOLD analysis project Ga0209456, IMG submission 184755) | Pelagic marine sediment microbial communities from the LTER site Helgoland, North Sea, for post-phytoplankton bloom and carbon turnover... | ecosystem: Environmental > Aquatic > Marine > Neritic...
CGCAGGATGTCGCGGTTGGCCCATGCGTCTGTGCTATCGAGCGCGATATAGATGGGCATGTCGCCAAACAGAATGACGTCGTTCGCATGTGCATAGTCGCGCAGCGCCCACCACTGGCGGAAGAACAGGTACTGGATGATCTTGATGGCGCGAATACGGTCGGCCTCGGTCGCCTCCAGCTGGGCGAGGGCAGCGGCGTCGCGATGCACGAACTCCGGTTGCCATTCCGGCCACGGCCGCTCGCCGTGCTTGCTCTTCAGAATGCGAAACACGGCGTAGTCGTGCAGCCAGTCATCGTCGTTCCGTTCCAGGAAACCTTTGAAGTCGCTCCGGATATCCTCGCCGACGATCTCGTCAAAGCGACTCGCGGCCAGTTCTAGCAGTCGATTCTTGATCGGTATCAAGTTGCCGTAGTCGGCGTAGCGCTCGGGCAGGGTAGTGAGTTCCGAGACTTCGTCGTCGGCCAGGAGCCCGAGATCAACGAGGTCGGCAATATCGACGAGCATCTCGTTGCCGGCGAACGTCGACAGCGGCTGGTAGGGAGAATCGCCATAAGCTGTGGGTCCGAGCGGCAGGAATTGCCACACCGAGAGCTCCATGGCGCGCATCGTGTCCACGAAGCCACGGGCTGCAGCACCGATTTCCCCGATTCCATAGGCACCGGGCAGCGAAGTCAGGTGCAGGTACACGCCTGCCCGCCGCTGTATCACGTTGTCCAAGTCAGGACTGGGCGTCCTCGTCGGATGCTTCCTCAGCCGGCCTATCAGGACGCGGCACCGAGGTTATACCGACTTCATGACGTGGAAACTCGTCCGCGTCAATGGTCTCGAGGTAGCCGTGCCAGGCCGCGTAGCCGATGACAGGTACGATAACAATCAGGCCTACGAACGCGGTGGCGACGCCGACCAGGAGTGACACCACAATGATCGCGAGCCACACGAGCATCGCCCACTTGTTGCGCAATACAGCGTTCACCGAGGTCACGATGGCCGTCACGCTGTCAACATCCCGATGCATGATCATCGGCAGCGAGAACGCGCTCGCCGAAAACGTCACCGTGGCGAACACGGCGCCGACGGCCGAACCGAAGCCGAGATAAGCGACCCAGTCGCCAACGGTCGGGGTACCGTCAGTCGGGAAGAAAACGCTGACCATAACCGCGGCCCGCGCCCACACGAGGAAGATAACCAGCAGGGCGAGCGCAAAGATCATCTCGTTGCCGAAGTGGCGTTTCCAGGCCGCACGCGCACTGCGAGCCATTACCGGCTTCTGGCCGCGTTCCAGCTGAGCGCTGATGGCATAGAGACCGATACACGTCAGGGGCGCCAGGAACACGAAGCCGCCGATCATCGCGAACATGAACCATTGGCTGCCACGGAACCAGGCAAGCATGCAGACGATTCCAATCATCAGTGCGACGGTAACGCCATACGCGATGCTGTGCTGAGGGGCCTGCAGGAGATCCTTGATGCCGAGTTTTACCCATCTAAATGGTGCCCAGGGTGATAGATCGCGGCAGGGCGCAACGAATGGCAGTTCGTCGCGATTGGTTTCTGCACGGTCAGTCATGCGGCCCTCCTCACCGATAGGTTAGCCCTTGAACTCCGGGTTCTCGAGAATGCGCACAGCAACCTGCTGGCCAGTCACGGAAAACGCGAGGTACTCGTACTTTACGCCGGAGCGCTCAACGTATTCCTGGAATGCCTTGAACTCGTGCTGCTGCCACCGATGAAAGTTGTAGTACTCGTCGAACAGGACGACGGCGCCGGGCTGCAGTCGCGGTCCCAGCGCCTCGAAAATCGTAACGGTGGATGAATACAGGTCGCAATCGACGTGCAGAAACGCGACCGGATCCGCGTGTTTTTCGAGGAAACCGGGCAGGGTGGCATCGAAATAGCCGATCTCGAACTCGACGTTGTCGGGAACTTTCGGCAGTTCTTTCTGCGCGAACGCGCCGACGGGATTACCATTCCAGTATTCCTGGATGCCGTCGAACGAGTCGAATCCGTGGACGGTGCCTTTGACCATCGGCGCAATCCAGCGCATGGACTTGCCGCGGCCGACGCCGAACTCAAGGCAGAGGCCATCCTTCGAAACCTGCTCGAGTGTGTACTTCACAAGTGCTTGATGCTTCTCAAAATATGGAGCATCAATCATATTGGCCTTGATGTACTCGAGCGTTTGCGCCTTTGCCTCCAGGTTCATGTCGACCAGCAGGTTGGACGAGTATTGCTTGAGCACAAAACGCCGGAAAAAGTATTCGCTTGGGGTTCGCTTGAATAGGGGCATGATGTCGCTCGGTTTTTTGGGTTTCTTTTCGCCGCGTAAGGTACCACAAGGATCCGCTGGAAAGAGCACTGCGTCACGCCGCTAAAGGCGTCCGATTCGTAAACTGTGGGCCTTATTGTCAAATTTCTGCGTGGAACTCACGCCAGTTTATGTCAAATCGTGCCACATCGCTGCCACTACAGACCAAGGCGTCACTGACGCTTGCGGTGTTGATTTGCATGTTCATTGTGGCGAGTTGGTTGATTCTGCGCCAGGTCATCATGCCGGCCTTCGACGACCTCGAGATGACGGCGGCGAAGTCGGACCTCAAACGCGCCGAAATGGCCTTACGAACGGACCTCGACAATCTTGAAGCGGTTACCGCCGACTGGGCGCCCTGGGACGATATTCACGACTACGTCCGCGGGGAAAATCCCGGGTTCAAGCGCTCGAACCTCGTCCGCCCGACGCTCGATAATCTCGGCCTCGATTTCATGGCGGTGTATGCGCTTGACGACCGGCCTGTGTGGGCGCAGTTGCTGGTTGATGGGGAACAGCAACCCATCACCGCACTTGGCATATTTTCGCCAGGTGATGCTGCTGCGCCATTGTTGACGTCGCAAGACCGAGCCGATGTTCACACGGCAGGGTACGTCGCTACCCGTCTCGGGCCGGTCCTGGTCAGTTCTCGACCCATTTTGCGGTCGGACGACGCAGGTCCGGTTGCCGGCGTACTGGTCATGGGCCAGTTCCTCGATGATGCACGGCTCGGCCGTCTGCGCGATCGGACGGAAGTGGACATGTACTGGGATCTCGACGATGAAGCGGCGGGTTTGGCAGCGCCCCTCGGCAGTCCCACATTTGAAGTACAGGCTGATGGAATCTCGGGCCGCAAGGTCCTCGCAGACATCCACGGCAATGCACTGCTGACCTTGCACAGTCAGACGCCTCGCAGCATCTCCGGTCTCGGTGGACAGACGGTTAGCCTGGCCCTGCTGTTCCTCACCGTGGCGGGTCTGCTGGTCACGGTATTCGTCTGGGTCATGCTGCGTGTCACCATCCTCAAGCCGATCGAAAGGCTCGCCGGGCATATGACGGAGATTCGACAAAGCGGCAACCTGCTACATCGCATGCCGGTCCAGAGCAACGATGAGATCGGTGCACTGGCACACCAGTTTGATGACCTGACAGGCGAGGTTCACAACGCACGCCAGGCGTTGCTCGACCAGTCATTCAAGGCGGGCAAAGCCGATACGGCCGCCGAGGTATTGCACAACATCCGCAATGCAATGACGCCGATGATCAATGGACTTGAACGCCTGGGTCGATCATTCAAAGTGGCCGATAACCTGCGTATCGAAGAGGCGACGGCGCAGATCGCGGATCCGGAGTGTACGCACGAGCGCAGGGAGAAATTCCTCCAGTACATCGACGCATCGTTCAGGCATGTGGCTGGAGTCGGCGAAGCTGCGACTGAAGACCTGGCAGTAGCGACCTCACAGGCCCGTCAGATCGAGGGAATACTCGCCGACCAGGAGAAATTTGCGAACGTGGCACCGATAGCGGAGACGCTTGGCGTAGACGAAGTCGTCGATGAAGCTGTCCACGTTATTCCGCGGGGCGCTCGGCCCGGCGTTGACCTCGAAATTCCGGACGGGCTCGACACCTTCGCGGTCACGGCGCACCGCATTGGCCTGCTGCAGGTACTCGGCAACCTGATTCTCAATGCTTACGAGTCCATCCAGCGTTCAAAAGCTCCCGAAGGCCGTATCCACATTGAGGCCGCGACCGAGACACTTGACGACCAGGAGATGGTCCGCCTGACCATTCGTGACAATGGCGGCGGATTCAATGAGAACACGAGCGAGAGAATCTTCCAGCGAGGTTTCACCTCGAAGACCGAGGCAGAAACGAATGGGCTGGGCTTGCATTGGTGCGCCAATGCGGTCGCGAGTATGGGCGGACGTATCCGGGCTGAAAGTCGCGGCCTGGGGCAGGGGGCCGAATTTCATGTGTTGCTGCCGGCGGCACAGGGGGGCTGAGTATGTACACCGTGGAAAACCAGGAATTCATACGCGTGCTCGTGGCGGACGACGACGAGCACGTCCTCGAGTGCTATCGCGATGCGTTCGGGGAGCAGGAGACCACGAATCATATGAAGGCGCTCAACGAACTCGCAGCCGAGCTCTTCGATCCGGTGGAGGATATCGTTGACCAGCCGAAATTCGATATCGTTGCCTGTAACCAGGGCGAAGACGCGGTCCGGCAGGCCGCAGCGGCAGCGGAGAAAGGCACCCCGTTCGATGTGATCATTCTCGACGTAAGGATGCCTCCCGGCATCGATGGTGTGGAAGCAGGCAGCGCGATTCGCGCACTGGATCCCGACGTCGAAATCGTATTCGTAACCGGCTATTCAGATGTTCCGCTCGAGGAGCTTCAGCGGCGCGTTCCGCCGCCAATGCGATTGCACTATTTCAATAAACCGCTGTCGTTTACGCAGCTCGCCGATGACGTTGTAACCATGATGCGTGAGCACTGACGGGGATGGAAATGCCTGAGACTAAAGACACATCGACCAATCGCGTGCTTGTCGTTGACGATGACGCACAGCTGATTGCCGAATACGTCCGCTGCCTTGGCGAGGACTTCGAGCCTGATATCGCGACGACTACGCTCGGCGACCTCGAGAAAGTCCTTTTTGGCGAGGAAACAGATGAGAAGGGCGCGGCGCGATTTGAAGTCCACTCGCGCAACCAGGGCGATGCCGCCGTCGAAGCCGTCGAAGCGGCCATCGCAGCAGGTAGTCCGTATTCGATCGTCTTCATCGATATCCGCTTACCGCCGGGCCAGGACGGTATTACCTCGGCCAAACAAATTCGCGAGCTGGATCCAAACGTTAATATCGTCATCGTGACGGGGTCGCTGAGTATTGATCCCGATAACCTGGGCAAAGAGATTCCGCCTTCGGACAAGGTCTTCTTTTTCAAGAAACCCTTCCTCGGCGCCGAGTGCCGTCAGCTTGCCGCAGCACTGTGCGGTAAATGGCATGCCGACATGGCGCTGCGCCAGGCGAACGAAGATCTGGAACGCCGCGTCGAGGAACGCACCGCGGCATTGCAGAAGATTGCTTACTTCGACATGGTTACTCGCCTGCCCAACCAGTTGCTGCTCATCGAAGAGCTCAAGAACCTGATCAGCAAGGCTGAGGACACCGAGGGTGACACTGTCGTCGTCTTGCTCGATATCGAGCGCTTCAGTTTCATCAATGAGACGATGGGCTACGAGTCGGGGACCGAACTGCTGCGTTCAATCGGCAACCGTTTGAGTCGGACGTTTGTCGAAGAAGCTAGCGGACAGAAGGCGATCGTCGGGCGTTTCGGTTCGGATGAATTCGCCGTGCTGGTGCCCGGCATTGATTTGGACTCGGACATTCGTGCGCTCGCCGAGATGGTCAAGCAAACGGTCGAGGAACCCTTCCTGATCAACGGTCGCGACCTGTTTCTCAAAGCCGCGATTGGTGTTTCCTGGCATCCTGTCCACGGGCGTGACGCCAAGTCCGTATTTCGATGCGCGGAGGCGGCGCTGCATCGTTCGATGCGCAGCCTGGACTGCGCCATAACCTATTACCACAGCGAAATGCGCTATCGCGCGCGCCACAAGTTCGACCTCGAGGCAGAGCTGCGCGGAGCGATCGATAGTGGCCAGGTCATCGCACATTACCAGCCGCAGCAGTGCACCAAAACCGGCGATCTCGCAGGCCTGGAAGCACTGGCTCGCTGGACGCGGCCGGATGGATCGGTCGTGCCGCCGTCTGACTTCGTTCCACTCAGTGAGGAAATGGGTATTTCCGATGTGCTGTTCGAATCGATCATGAACACCGTTTGCGCCGATGTCGCTCGCTGGCGTGAGGAAGGGGACTGGGACATTCCCGTCAGCGTCAACCTGTCGGCTCACCAGCTACGAAATACCAACCTCGTCAGCCTGATCAAGAGCATTCTGACGGAAGCCGCGGTCGACAAGAAACTGATCAATCTTGAACTCACAGAGACAGTCCTGCTTGAGGATCTTACGATTGCCCAGCCGGTTCTCGATGACCTGGCCGCGTATGGCGTGGGTATCCACATCGATGATTTCGGCACCGGCTATTCGTCGCTGAGCTACCTGGCACAGCTTCCCGTGCAGACCCTCAAGATCGACCGGGCATTCATAGCGCAACTGTCGGACCCCAAGGCCGATACCAAGGTCGTCGAGGCGATCATCGCGCTCGGTAAGGCAATGGACCTCGAGGTCGTGGCCGAGGGTATCGAAACCGATCAGCAATACGCGATCGTGCGCCGACTGGGTTGCGACCTCGTGCAGGGTTACTTCATCGCAAGACCAATGCCGGCCGACCAGCTGCGAAACTGGCGCGGTGGTTACGAAGATACCCAGAGCCTCAAGCACGGTTCGACCGTAGTAGGTATCGACGACGCTCGAAAGTGACCTGATTCGCGTCGCGCTGATGGCTTCGCTATGCTGGGCAGACTGATCACGCCCGGACTATAAGAATGACAAAAAGAAACTGGTCGATCGATTCGCTCGTTCTGATTTTCTCGTTCATTGTATTCGCACAACTGCTGTCATACGTCATTCCGCACGGCCAGTTCGAACGCGCGCCCGTTCCGGACCAGCCGGACCGCATGGCGGTAGTTGATGGCACCTACGCAGTCCTGTCGGCCGAGGACAGCGTCACATTACCGGCCTGGCATTTCCTGATGGCGATCAGCGAGGGCCTTTCAGCAGCACAGGGCATCATCTTCCTGATCTTCCTGGTCGGTGGTGTTATCGCCGTCCTCCGCAAGACGGGCGCGATCGATGCCGCATTGCACCGGGCGGTCGAGAAACTCGGACACAGCCCATGGATACTGATCGGCGGCTGCCTCCTCCTGTTCAGTGTTGGCTCGTTTACGATCGGCATGGGCGAGGAGTACGTGCCGCTCGTGCCGATCATCGTCACGATGTGTCTCGCGATGCGCATGGATGCCATCGTCGCCATGGGCATGGTGTGGGTTCCGTATGGCGTTGGGTGGGCATGTGCGGGTATCAACCCGTTCGGCGTACTCATCGCGCAGAATATTGCGAATGTCCCGCTGACCTCGGGCTGGGCGCTGCGCTTTGCCATGATGATCGTGTTCCTTGCGATCGCGTTCCACCATATCTACCGCTACGCGATGCGCGTCAAGGCGGACCCGTCGACCAGCCTGGTCGCGCACGTCGACTACAGCAATGGCTTCGAGTCCCCGGACGATATCCAGATGACACCACGCCGCGTCGCGATCCTGTCCGTCTTTATTCTTGGCCTCGTCGGCTTCGTCTACGGCGTCTCGGAGCACCACTGGTACATCACTGAACTCAATGCGATCTTCCTCGGTGTCGGACTGCTGGCCGCGATCATTGCCGGATTATCGGCCGGGGATACCAGTCGTACCTTCCTGGAAGGCGCCGCCGCGATGACACCCGCGGCGTTGCTCGTCGGTTTTGCGCGCACGATCGAAGTCGTTATGACCGATGGCCAGATTATCGACACAGTCGTGTTCTCGATCGCGGGTCTTCTCGAGGGGCTGCCGGCCGAGGCATCGGCACTCGGCATGCTCGTCGTGCAGACGGTCTGTAATTTCTTTATCCCGTCGGGTAGTGGTCAGGCTTTCGTAACGATGCCAATCATGTCGCCACTCGCAACCTTGACCGACGTGCCGCAGCAAACCGCTGTGCTCGCGTTCCAGTTTGGGGACGGCTTCACCAACATGATCGTTCCAACGAGCGCACTCGTCATGGGTGCCCTTGCACTCGGTAAGGTGCCGTACGTGGCGTGGTTCAAATTTGTTGGCCCGTTACTGCTGAAGTTCTTTGCAGTGGCTGCGATCTTCCTGGTGGCATCGATGCACGTTGGATCCGCGTTCGGGTTCCACCCTTAGGCACGCATACCCTCGACGGCAGCCTCTTTGACCGGCCCGTAGCCACGCAGCTCGCGGAACTGGTCAACACGGGCATTCAGATTCTCGCGATTGTCCGCGGTCAACTCCGCGAGTGACGAGTCGAGCATGGACTCAAACTCGCGTATCAGCTTGCGTTCCATGCGGCGCTCGGCCGTGTAACCAAACAGGTCGAACGCCGTGCCGCGCAGGCCGCGCATTCGAGCAAGTACCCTGAACACCGGCAGCATCCAGCCGCCGAACTCTTTTTTCAGCGGTCTGCCACGCGCATCTTTCTTGCGCGCAAACAACGGGGGCGCCAGGTGGAAACGCAGTTTTGATTTGCTGCCGTATTCGTCGCGAATGGTCTGCAGGAATTCAGGACGGGTGTGTAGACGGGCGACCTCGTACTCGTCCTTGTAACTCAGCAACCGGAAGTACGCATCCGCGACACTGCGGCTCAACGCTTCGTCACCTGCGAGCGCTCGTTCCGCTTCACGCACGCGCTCCACGAGTGCAACGTATCTGTCTGCGAGCTCCGCATCCTGGTAGTCGACAAGAAACTCGCGGCGTCGCGCTATCATGTCGTCCAGCGACTCGCCGGCCCCGGTATCATTTTCACCGAGAAGATCGTGGATCGCATCCGCATTGGCAGCGGCTATGCGTCCCCAGGTAAAGGCCTGTTTGTTTTCCTCTATCTTGACGCCATTCAGCTCAATCGCGCGCAGCAGCGCGTCGAGCGATACCGGGATGAGCCCCATTTGCCATGCGCCACCAACCATCATGACATTGGCGTAGATCGTGTCGCCCATCAGGCGGTGCGCAAGTCGATTAGCGTCGACGGTCTTCACTCGCTCGCGGCCGACCGCGTTCTCGATAGCGGCGACGCGCTCGTCGGCATTCAGGCTCGCGTCTCGATACCGGACAAAATCGCCGGTCAGCATTTCCGCGGTATTGAGGAGCGCACGCGTGTGATCCTTCTGGTAAGTAATCGACGCTTTGGGTGATGAACTCACCACGAGGTCGCAGCCGATCAAGGCGTCCGCTCGAGCCGGTTCGATACGAACCTGGTTGATGTCCGCGGGCTGTTCACCGATGCGTAGGTAACTGAGTACCGGGCCAAACTTTTGCGCAAACCCCATGAAGTCGAGTTCGCTTGCGCCCTTGCGTTCCAGGTGCGCAGCCATCGTGATCAGTGCGCCAACCGTAATAACACCGGTGCCGCCGACGCCGGTTACCAGGACGTCGTAACAAGAATCGATTTCCGGTATTTCCGGGTCGGGTAGCGCGGCGGCCAGTGTCTGTAACTGCTCGTCATATCGGCTCGCGGCCGACGGGCGCTGAATGTTGCCTTCTATGCTTACGAAACTTGGGCAAAAGCCGTTCAGGCAGGAGTAGTCTTTGTTGCAGCTATCCTGATCGATCTGACGCTTGCGGCCGAATGGCGTCTCTTTTGGCATAACCGAGAGGCAATTCGATTCGATCGAGCAATCGCCGCATCCTTCGCAGACGAGGTCGTTGATGACGACGAACTTTTGCGGGTCTTCAAGTTTGCCGCGCTTCCGACGCCGGCGTTTCTCCGTTGCACAGGTCTGTGCGTAGACCAGCACCGTGACGCCGGGGATATCGCGAAGTTCGCGCTGTACGGCATCCATCTCACGGCGATGCGAGATGCTCATGCCGGTCGGGAATTCCGAAGCGTCAAAGAGTTCGGGCTCGTCGGAGACGAGCGCAATACGATCGACCCCTTCGGCCCGCACGGCATGGGCGATGCTCTGTACGGATAAGGGGCCGTCGACCGGCTGGCCGCCCGTCATGGCGACGGCGTCGTTATAGAGAATCTTGTACGTGATGTTGGTGCCGGCTGCGATGGCCTGGCGAATCGCGAGCGAACCGGAGTGATAAAACGTGCCGTCACCGAGGTTCTGGAACACGTGTTTCTTGCCATTGAAGATCGAGCGGGGAATCCAGTTGACGCCTTCGCCCCCCATCTGGATCAGGCCGTCGGTATCGCGCTCCATCCAGCTCGCCATGAAATGGCAGCCGATGCCTGCCAGGGCTTTCGAGCCTTCCGGGACCTTGGTTGACGTGTTGTGCGGGCAACCCGAGCAGAAGTAGGGCATGCGCTTGGCGCCGCCAACCTCGATCACCTGTCCTTGCAGACTCTGCAGCCTGTCCGCTCGCTCGCGGAATCGGCTGCCGCCAAATTCATGGTCGAGACGGCTGGCTACGATCGGTGCGAGGAGCAAGGGCGACAGTTCCCCGATCCAGGGAACCAGTCGTGCGCCGTTTTCGTCTTCCTTGCCCACCATCCGTTGCGGTTTGCGGCCAGGGTAGTCGTAGAAGTGCTCCTTGAACTGGCTCTCGATGATGCCGCGCTTTTCTTCGATGACGAGCACTTCGTGCTTGCGTTGTACAAAATCGAGTGCGCCCTGGTGCTCGAGCGGCCAGACCATGCCCACCTTGTACACGTCGATGCCGATCTTGCGCACCTCTGCTTCGGAAATGCCCAGCAAGCGCAGCGCCTCCATGAGGTCGAGATGCGCCTTGCCGGTCGTGACGATGCCAAAGCGCGCATCGGGCACGTCGAAAATCTTACGGTCAATTGGGTTGGCCGCCGCGAACGCAAGTGTCGCCGCTTTCTTTTCCTCGAGACGTTCTTCGATCTGCGGTCCCGGGAAGTCCGGCCAGCGGTAATGCAATCCGGTAGCCGGTACCTCGTAGTCGTCGGGTGTGACGAACTGAGGGTAGGGCGGTAGTTCAATGGACATCGCGGACTCAACCGTCTCCGAGATGGCCTTGAAGCCGACCCACATGCCCGAGAAGCGCGACAACGCGATGCCGTACAGCCCATACTCGAGGTACTCGGCGACGCTGGCCGGGTTCAGGTGCGGCATCATGAATGTCAGGAAAGCAACGTCGGACTGATGCGGCATCGACGACGAGATGCAGCCATGGTCATCGCCAGCGACGACGAGCACGCCACCGTGTGGTGAGCTGCCGTAAGCATTGCCGTGTTTGAGTGCATCGCCTGCGCGATCGACGCCCGGGCCTTTTCCGTACCAGATACCGAATACGCCATCGACGGTTTTGTCGGGATCGGTTTCTACCTGCTGGGAGCCGAGGATTGCCGTGGCCGCCAGGTCTTCGTTAACCGCGGGCAGGAACTCGATATCGTTTTCGGCAAGAAATGATTTCGCGCGCCAGAGTTCCTGGTCGACCATGCCGAGCGGCGAGCCGCGGTAGCCACTGACAAAGCCTGCGGTATTGAGTCCCGCGGCGATGTCGAGCGTGCGCTGCATCATTGGAATGCGAACCAGTGCCTGGGTGCCTGTGAGGAGAACCCGCCCTGACTCGCGGCGATAACGGTCGATAAGTTCGTAGTTGTCGAGCATAGCCGCACAGTATCGTCGATATCGGCTGCGATTGGGTGCCAATCATCCCGGTAAATGACTATATTTCGGTATACTATCCCGTATATGTCAGAAAAGCGGGATAATATTGATGCTTGATGCCAAAGACCGCAGAATTCTCTCCGAGCTGCAGAACGACAGTCGCTTGACCATGCAGGAGCTCGGTGAGCTGACCGGGATGTCGAGCTCGGCCTGCTGGCGCCGAGTCAAGAGCCTCGAGGAAGCCGGGATCATCGATCGTTATGCGGTGATCGTGAACACTCGCAAGGCCGGGTTCGAGTTCTCGTCCGTTGTGCACGTGTCGCTCGCACGACACGAGCAGAAGAACGTCGAGCGCTTCATCAAGGAAGTGCGGCGCCATCCCGAAGTGCTGCAATGTTTCGCCACGAGCGGCGAGGCGGATTTTCACCTGCACGTCGTGGCCGAGGATATCGATGCCTATAATGCGTTCCTCGATAATTTCATTTTTCGTCTTCCGGGTGTCTCGCAAGTGCGGTCGAATATCGTGCTGAAGGAGATCAAGGCAGACACGGCGTTGCCATTCAAATAACAACTACGTCACGCCAAAACTGGGGGCTCCAGATGCGTACTTTCAAGCTACTCGCGGTAATAATTTTCACGTTCATACTGGTAGCGTGTTCGCCACCCGACTCTGACAAGAGTTCGGATGCGACAGCCGCGTTTCACGATCTGCTTGATGAACACTGGGCTGCGGCAACCGCGGAAAAGATCTTCTTTCGCACGGATCCCGATGCCTGGCGAATGGATGGCAAGCTCTCCGAACATACGCCCGAGGCTCGTGCGAGGCGCCAGCAATTCAATGAGGCCGTACTCGACAAACTTGCCGGGATCAACATTGATGAACTAAACGCGGACGACCAGATGTCGTACCGCATCTTCAAGTACGAGCGCGAGACCGAGCGTGAGAGTTACGAGCAACGCGGTCACTTCTTCCCGATGACCAGCATGTTCGGTTATCACACTTACTATGCGGAAGCGCCGTCGAACATGTCGTTTCTTTCGGCTGGCGACTACGACGACTACCTCGTGAGCCTGGCCGATTTCACCCGGTATAACCGCGAGTACATCGAGGCAATGCGCGACGGGATTGAGGCGGGTTACACGCACTATTGCGGCAGTATTTCCGGCATTGCAGGGACAATCGAGGAACATATCGTTGCCGAGGCGGAGCACAGCCGCCTGTACGTGCCGTTTACGCGCTTTCCCGGCATCGTGAACGACGACCAGCGAGCGGATTACACCAGCAAGGGCACCGAGTTGATCAGCACGGTGGTTGTACCCGGCTATGAAGAGTTACTGGACTTTTTTGTCAACGAGTACCTGCCAGCTTGCCGCGAAGAAGTGGCTGTCACGTCACTTCCCGGCGGCGATGACTACTATCAGTACTTGATTCGCTACTTCACGACGACCGACATGACGGCGGCAGAGATACATGAGATCGGTGTTGCAGAGCTGAGCCGTATTCGCGAAGAGATGGAGGAGATCATCACCGCTGTCGGTTTCGACGGCGACTTCAGGTCATTCGTCGAATTCCTCAGAGAAGACCCGAGGTTCTATGCCAAGTCCGACCAGGAGCTGCTGGGCAGGGTCGCGCTGATCAGCAAGACCGCGGAGGGCGAAGCACCGCGCTTCTTTACGCTGTTGCCACGTGCGCCTTACAAGATTGTTGGTAACCCGATTCGCGGGGCGTTCTACGTAGCGCCAACCGGGGATGGCACGGACTCGGGAAGCTACTTCGTCAAGACCGGCGATTTGAAGAGCATGCCACTGTATACGCTTGAGTCCCTGTCGCTGCATGAAGGCGTGCCCGGTCATCACCTGCAATCGACACTCGGCCAGGAACTTGACCTGCCCGAGTTTCGGCGGAATCTGAACCACTCAGCGTTCGGTGAAGGTTGGGGGCTCTATTCCGAGCGCCTCGGCAAGGAGATGGGGTTCTACACGGACCCTTACAGCGATTTCGGCCGTTTAACCTATGAAGCGTGGCGCGCCTGCCGACTGATCGTCGATACGGGCATGCACGCCTTCGGTTGGTCCCGTCAGCAGGCTGTGGATTTCATGCTGGCGAACACCGCGTTGAGCGTCACGGATATTAATAACGAGATTGATCGCTACATCACCTGGCCTGCCCAGGCGCTGTCCTACAAAATTGGTGAGCTGAAGATTCGCAAACTGCGAGCGAGGGCCGAAGCCGAGCTCGGCGCCGAGTTCGACATCCGGCGGTTTCACGACATCGTTGTAGGTAATGGTTCACTGCCGATCGCAGTGCTTGAGGAGACGGTCGATAACTGGATTGCTGCCCAGTAACTCTTCGCTGTCCAGGAGCGGATTCAGGCTTAGTTCAACTCGCGCCACATCCGGTTAGCCACATAGGCCGGCTCACGAGTTGGTTCACCGCGCTCTACGAGCCTTTCAACGAGCCATTGATACCATTCAAAGAACTCCGGCTGATTTTCCTTCTGGCGCATTTCCTCGGCCCAGTCACCGAGGATTGACCACATCTTGAGTGAAAAGCCACCGACGAGATCAGCCATTGCGTCCATCGGGACTACACGTTTGTAGATCAGCACACCAACGGTCTCGAACTTCCAGCCGACCCGCATGGCAGCAGCGACGTACTCCGGACCCCTGGAGCGGAGATCTTCATCGCTTATGCCAGCCTCGAGACTCGTAACAAGAATGTAAGCATCCGTGAACTCCGGTTCCTCGAACGATCGGGCCAGCTCCAAAATCGCCATATCGCGGCTTTGTTTTCGATGCTGTCTGAGTTGTATAAGGCCGAAGAAGATGCCGAAAACAATCGCCAGGACGCCGACAATTTCAACCAGGTTTGCGAGATCAGATAGAGTCATGGCATCTGAGTGTATCAAATGGCGAATGACTGCTTACGGGCCAGGGATTTTACGCGAGGTTATTCGCTCCTTTGCTTGACGGACGGCTGAATTGGACTTTTCGGGGATTGGCGGCGGGCTACTAATGCAAGTATCGCGGCGGGGGAGGTTCCTTAACCGTTCTTTCCGCGACGCTCAACAATCCTCCCGCGGGAGGATTTTCGTACGGCCTGGAAACATAACCACTATCAGGCAGGCCGATGCCGTCGGGTCGTAGGAAGTACCAGCGATGTTGGTAATCCTTCTCGATGCGGAAGCCGCCTTCGTGTACGAGCGTGTGATGCTTTGCACACAGGAGCATCAGGTTATCTAGAGATGTTTCGCCACCATTCGACCAGTGCTCGACATGATGGCTGTGCAGGAATCGATGGTTGTTACAGCCCGGGAACTGGCAGCACCCGTTATCCCGGGCACGTAAGGCGCGTTCGATTGCCTTTGGAATAACACGTGACTTACGACCAATACTCAATGGCTCGCCCTTGTCGTTCTCTGTTAGGACAACCGTCTTGCCATCACAGCAGAGGCGTTTTACCGACTCGATGGGAATCGCCGAGCGTCCTTCGTCTCCTGCCAAGGCGGACTGATCGACATGAATGGTCACAAGGTAGTTGTCCGAGTTACTGCCCGACGTTGAGTTTCCGGAAAGGTACTCACTGACCATGTTGTTGAATGCATCGGCCTGGCGCGTTGACCAGGACGTATCAACCAGGTCCGGAATTGCCAACATCTCGTCGTCACGCGCCTTGTCTAATGCCCTCTCGAGAAGCTCGCCCTGATCGATGGGCAATTCAACTGTCACCGTCATCATCCCGCGTTGATGATCGCGTCGTACGCGCAACGATCGATTGGCATAGGCGCGGGCAGCAATGTCCGTCGAATCTGGTAAGCCGAAACGCAATTCACGGCAGTACTCTGCTACTACCGTTGCCGTGTGCCGCAATGCAAACGTGAGAAGTTTGTCCTCATTTTCCTGAGTTGCGACACGCGTCAGCTCCTTGACCTTCGTATATGACAATTCGCCGGTCGAAAATGCTTCGGTGATCCCTGGCAGGGTCTTCAAGGCATGGGCCACGCGAACCTTCTCGCGCGCGGTCGTCATGCTCAGGTCGCAACGCCATGCCAGCCATTCGGCCGAGTTGTGCAGGCCCCACTTGTAGTAGCCGGCGCGCTCGTCGAACTGGCGAATGAGCACGAGCAATTCATAGGTGGCCGCGTTGATGCGGGTACAGAGATTGAGGATGCCCTGGTCAAGCTCCTCGATGGGGATCAGGTCCGTTTTCATGGCAGTCCTTGCACGTGAATTAGACCTGTAATTATATACAGTAGTTAGGGCGAAATCAATTGATAATCAAATAGTTAGAGCCTAAATAGAGTCGATAATTGCGTTCAGCGTCGCACTGGGCCGCATCGCTGCCGTCGCGAGTTCCTCGTTCGGTTGGTAGTAGCCGCCGATGTCGACCGGAGCGCCCTGGGCAGCGAGCAATTCCGCGAGAATGGTCTCCTCGCTATCGGCCAGTGCCTGTGCCGCGCCAGCGAAACGCGCAGCAAGTTCGGCATCATCGTGGCTCTCGGCCATGGCCTGCGCCCAATACATCGCGAGGTAGTAATGACTGCCGCGATTATCGAGCTCATTGACCTTGCGTGACGGCGACTTGTTCTCGTCGAGGTAGCGGCTGTTCGCGTCGTTCAGCGCATTGGCAATGATGCGTGCCGACTGGCTGCCGGTCTTGTCGGCGAGGTCTTCAATCGAGACGGCCAACGCGAGGAACTCGCCGAGCGAATCCCAGCGCAGGTGTCCTTCTGCAACGAACTGCTGCACGTGTTTTGGTGCGGAACCGCCAGCGCCGGTTTCATACAGCCCGCCACCGGCGAGCAGAGGGACGATCGACAGCATCTTGGCGCTCGTGCCGAGCTCGAGAATCGGGAACAGGTCCGTCAGGTAGTCACGTAACACGTTGCCCGTTACGGAGATCGTGTTCTGCCCAGCACCAACGCGTTTGAGCGTCGAACGCATGGCTTCGACCGGCGACTCGATACGAATATCGAGTCCCTCGGTGTCGTGATCTGCCAGGTACTTCTTCACCAGCTCGATCAGGTTGCGATCATGAGCGCGATTCTCATCCAGCCAGAAGATCGCGGCATCGCCGGTCGCACGAGCGCGCGTCACCGCAAGCTTGACCCAGTCGCGAATCGGCAGGTCCTTCGTTTGGCACATGCGCCAGATGTCGCCCTGGTCAACCGCGTGTTCCATGACGGCATTGCCGTCAGCATCGACAACCCGGACGGTGCCGGCCGATGCGATTTCAAAGGTCTTGTCGTGAGAACCGTATTCCTCGGCTTTCTGTGCCATGAGTCCGACGTTGCAGACGTTGCCCATTGTCGTTACGTCGAACGCGCCGTGATCTTTGCAGTACTGCATGATTTCCTGGTAGATCCCGGCATAGCTGCGATCGGGAATAACCATCTTGGTATCGGCAAGCGCGCCGTCGGGGCCCCACATCTGGCCTGACGTACGAATTGCCGCAGGCATCGAGGCATCGATGATGACGTTGCTTGGCACATGCAGGTTCGTAATGCCCTTGTCCGAATCGACCATCGCCTGCGGCGGGCGCGTTTCGTACACGGCGTTGAGGTCAGCCTCGATCTCGGCGCGTTGCGCCTCGGGCAGGTCCGCGATCTTCGCGTAGACGTCGCCGATGCCGTTGTTGGCATCGACGCCCAGCTCGTCAAACACTTTGCCGTGCTTCGCGAAAACATCGCCGTAATAGGCCCGCACACAGTGGCCGAACATGATCGGGTCCGAGACCTTCATCATGGTCGCCTTGAGGTGCAGGGAGAACAGCACACCTTCCTCTTTGGCCGCGTCGATTTCGCGGGTGAAGAACTCGCTGAGTGCGGCGCAATCCATGACCGATGAATCCACGACTTCATGGTCGAGCACCGGTACTGCTTCGCGCAGCACCGTCACATTGCCATTGTCATCTGCGTGCTCGATACTCAGATTGCCAGCATTGGCGATGACGGCCGACTGTTCGCTCGAGTAGAAGTCCTTGTCGTCCATGTGTGCGACATGCGACTGCGAGTCGCTGCTCCATGCACCCATTCTGTGCGGATGAGCCTTCGCGTAGTTCTTCACCGCCAGCGCGACACGACGGTCCGAGTTGCCTTCGCGCAGCACGGGATTCACCGCACTGCCGAGCACCTTGGCGTAGCGATCCTGGATGGCTTGTTCGGCGTCGTTGGCCGGCTCTTCCGGATAGTCCGGTATATCGAAACCCTGCGATTGCAGTTCTTCAATCGCGGCAACGAGCTGCGGGATCGAGGCCGAGATATTCGGCAGCTTGATGATGTTGGCCTCGGGGGTCTTGGCCAGTTCGCCGAGCTCGGCGAGGGCATCTTCTATGCGCTGGTCTGCCGAGAGCTTGTCCGGGAAGTTGGCGAGAATGCGGCCCGCGAGGGAGATGTCGCGCGTTTCCACGTCGATGCCTGCGGCATCAGTAAACGCCTTGACGATTGGCAGAAACGAATAGGTCGCGAGAGCCGGAGCCTCGTCGGTCTTCGTGTAGATAATGGTGCTCATGCGCATCCTTCGATGGTGTGCCGCAAAGGGCGCGCATTATATAGAGATTATTGCACCGATGCCCACTGCTCGTCGGTCGCCACCATGGTCAGGACGTCGTACTGGGCAACGGTTTCGCCGTCCTGGTTGGTCACTTCGGCGTCCCAGCGCACCTCGCCGTAGCCGGTCCCGGCCCGCAATGTTTTCTGCTTGCAGGCCAGCCGTACCTTGAGCGAGTCCCCGTAGTTGACGGGCTGGGCGAACCGCAGGTCGTCGATACCGTAGTTCGCGAGCACCGGTCCGAAGTCCGGGTCGACAAACAGGCCGGCCGCGAACGATACGATCAGGTAGCCGTGCGCCACACGGCCCTCGAAGAATGGATTCTTTGCAGCCGCTTCTTCGTCGGTGTGTGCGTAGAACGTATCGCCCGTGAACTCCGCGAAGTGCTGGATGTCCTCGAGAGTGATTTCACGCGCGTCCGAGACAAAGGTGTCGCCAATCTCGAGTTGCTCGAAGGTCTTGCGGAACGGATGGACGCCGGGGTCATTTTGGTCAGCGCCTCGTATCCAGCGACTGCCGATGGCTGTCAGTGTTTGCGGCGACCCCTGGATCGCCGTGCGCTGCATGTAGTGCTTGACGCCACGGACGCCGCCCATCTCCTCGCCGCCTCCGGCGCGCCCGGGACCACCGTGAATCAAGTGTGGCAGCGGCGACCCGTGCCCGGTCGACTCCGCAGCGCAATGGCGGTTAATCACGACCATGCGGCCGTGATAGGCCGCCGTGCCGAGAATGAGTTCACGCGCGACCGCGTTGTCGTTGGTGATGATCGAGCCCGCGAGGCTGCCTTCGCCCAGGCGAGACAATTCGATCGCCTCATCCAGGTTGGTGTAGGGGAGTACGGTGCTGACCGGGCCGAAGGCTTCGACCGAATGCACGGCGCTCGACGTGAGTGGTTTCTCGCAGTGCAGCAGGGTCGGCATGAAAAAGGCGCCTTTCTCCGCATCGGCATCGACGACATCGAACTCATCGTTGCCCCCGTAGACGATGTCGGCCTGTTGTGCGAGTTCATCGACGCGGGCACGTACCTCGTTGCGCTGGCCCTGGCTGGCGAGGGCGCCCATGTCGACGTCCTTGCTGGCCGGGTTGCCGATGCGTACTTCGCCGAGTGATTTCGCGAGCGCCTCGACGAGCTCGCCAGCGATCGTCGCGGGCGCAATAATGCGGCGAATCGCCGTACATTTCTGGCCCGCCTTGCTCGTCATCTCCCGCGTGACTTCCTTGATGTACAAATCGAACTCGGGCGTGCCGGGCAGGGCGTCGGGGCCGAGGATCGACGAGTTGAGCGAATCGGTCTCCGCCGTGAAGGCCACCGACTCGCTGATGACCCGTGGATGTTGCTGCAGGAACTCGGCGGTACCTTTCGATCCCGTGAACGCGATCGTGTCCTGGCAGTTCAGGTGGTCGAAAAGGTCGCCGACGCTGCCGCAGATCAACTGCAAGGCACCTTCGGGCAAGATCCCGGACGCATTGATGCGCCGGACCATGAGTTCGGTCAGGTAGGCCGTACTTGATGCGGGCTTTACGATCGCCGGTACGCCGGCGACCAGTGCCGGCCCGAGTTTTTCGAGCATGCCCCAGCACGGGAAGTTGAAAGCGTTGATATGGACTGCAGCGCCAAGCTTCGGCGTGAAGATATGCTGCCCGACGAACGTGCCGTCGCGTGACAGTACTTCCGGTGGGCCATCGAGGTAGACGTGGTCGTTCGGCATCTCACGGCGTGCCTTGCTCGAGAAGACAAAGAGAGTAGAGATGCCGCCGTCGATATCGACCCAGCTGTCGCCCCGCGTTGCGCCGGTTTCGGTAGACAAGGCGTAGAGTTCTTTCTTGTGTTCCATCAGGTACTTGGCGAGCGCCTTGAGCATCTCGCCGCGCTCGTGGAACGTCATCTTGCGCAGGTTCTCGCCGCCGACGGCGCGCGCGTGGTTCAGTATTTCGGCGAAATCGAGGCCTTCGCTCGTGATATTCGCGACCGGCTCGCCGGTCACGGCACTCGACAGGAGAGTGCCGTCTCCATCACCGTCGACCCAGCGGTCGAGGACCAGGTTGCCAAGCTTGTTAGTCATACGAAACTCGCAGCAATTTGAAAATATTCGTATCGGATTGTACGGTCACCCGGATATGAGCGTCCAGAAAGAGTGCCAGAAGATCGTCGACGAGTTCCGCTCGCGCCCGACCCTGCGCGCGGGATCCCTGATCACGACAGTGTTTGGCGACTCGATCGCGCCGCGCGGTGGCACGCTTTGGCTGGGCAGCCTGATCAACACGATGGCCGATTTCGGCATCAGCGAGCGCCTCGTGCGCACGTCCGTGTTCCGCCTCGTGAAGGACGGCTGGCTGCAGTCGCGGCAAATCGGGCGTCGTTCCTACTACAGCCTCACCGACGACGGCCGCGAGCGCTTTGAGCAGGCCACGCACCGCATCTACGGTGAACCCGTAGCTCACTGGGACGGCAAGTGGTGCCTGTTATTGCTGTCGGCGCTCGACACCGCGACCAGGGAGCTCGTGCGCAAAGAATGCGGTTGGCTCGGTTTCGGGCAGATGTCCGCCAACGTGCTCGCGCACCCGTCGCCCGACCTGGCCGATCTCGACGTAACGATTCGGCGTTTGGGCGTCGACGGTTCCCTGGTCGTCATCGAGGGGCAGACGATTCGCAACGAGGGCGCCATGCGCGACCTCGCACGCAACAGCTGGAATCTCGATGAGATCGATGCGCGTTATGCGGAGTTCGTGCAGTGCTTCCGGCCCGTGTTCAAAGCGCTGTCCGGCAAGGCACAAGCCACAGAAAAATCAGCATTTTTGATCCGGACGCTGCTGATCCAGGAGTATCGCAAGGTGTTGTTGCGCGACCCTCTGCTACCCGCGGATCTGTTGCCATCCGGTTGGCACGGGTCCTCGGCCTACCAGTTGTGCCGCAATCTCTACCGGGCGGTGCAGGCGCAATCGGATGCGTATCTCGATCATATGATGGAGACGGCCGAAGGGCCGTTGCCGCCGCCGTCGCCGGCGTTCATGCAGCGTTTCGGCGGGCTCGGACAAGCAGGAAAGGTGAGTAATGGCTGATCTCGAAACGGCACAACAATGCGCCGATGCAATGATGGCGAACGATCGCTCGTCACAGGCCATGGGAATCTCGATCGAGATCCCGGAGCCCGGCAAGGCGATAGCAAGAATGCAGGTGCGCGACGACATGGTGAACGGATTCGACGTTTTGCACGGCGGGCTGGCGTTCACGCTTGCCGATACGGCATTCGCGTTTGCGTGCAATGCCTACGACAAGCTGACCGTCGCCGCCTCCGCACACATCGAGTTCCTGCGACCGGCGATGCTCGGCGACGAGCTTACAGCGTCTGCAACCGAGGACTATCGCGGTCGCCGCAGTGGCTATTACTCGGTCGAAGTTCACAACCAGCGCGGCGAGCTGATCGCCCTGTTCCGCGGGCGCTCGGCAAGCAGCAGCGACCCCGTGATTCCGCCCCCGAAGTGATACAGATAATCTTGAAAATCAGTGAAAACCGTGACACATTGATCACTGCTTCCCCGGAGTAATCGTATGTACACGCAAGGCCTTGATCAGGCAGGAAAGAGTGATCCCGCGAAGCCGGGCGTCGAAACGAAGGAACAGCTCGACGCATTCCAGTCTCGCATCGATGCCGAGGAGAAGATCGAGGCCAAGGACTGGATGCCCGAGGCGTACCGTCGCACGCTGATCCGGCAGATATCGCAGCACGCGCATTCCGAAATCATCGGCATGCAGCCCGAAGGCAACTGGCTGACGCGGGCGCCGACGCTGAAACGCAAGGCGATCCTGCTGGCCAAGGTCCAGGACGAAGCGGGCCATGGTCTGTACCTCTACAGCGCTGCGGAAACGCTTGGCGTGTCGCGCGACCAAATGGTCGCCGACCTGCTCTCCGGCAAGGCGAAGTACTCGAGCATCTTCAATTACCCGACGCTGTCGTGGGCGGATATCGGTGCCGTCGGCTGGCTCGTTGATGGTGCCGCGATCATGAACCAGATTCCGCTGTGCCGCTGCTCCTATGGTCCGTACTCGCGCGCCATGATCCGCGTCTGCAAGGAAGAGAGTTTTCACCAGCGCCAGGGCTACGAAATCATGCTGACCTTGTGCCGTGGTACAGAAGAGCAGAAGGCCATGGCGCAGGACGCGCTGAACCGTTTCTGGTGGCCGTCGCTCATGATGTTTGGACCCAACGACGCAACCTCCAAACATTCGGCGCAGTCGATGGCCTGGAAGATCAAACGCTTCAGTAATGACGAACTTCGTCAGAAGTTTATTGACGTCACTGTGCAGCAGGCCGAGTTTCTCGGCCTCACGGTGCCCGACGACAAGCTGCGCTACAACGAGGAAACTGAGCACTACGAACATTCCGACATCGACTGGCAGGAGTTTTTCGATGTCATCGCGGGTAACGGCCCGTGTAACGAGCAACGCATGGAGAAGCGCCGCAAAGCGCAGGACGACGGTGCCTGGGTACGCGAAGCGGCCCGGGTTTATGCAGAAAAGAGGGCTGCCGCATCGGCTGCAGCGTAGGCGCGGCCACCGGCCGCGATCGGGAAGAAATATGAAACAGGAATGGCCGCTTTACGAAGTATTCATACGCAGCCGCTCGGGCCTTAGCCACCGGCATGCCGGCAGTGTCCATGCGGCCGACGATGAGATGGCATTGAACAACGCACGCGATACCTACACACGTCGCAAGGAAGGCGTCAGCATCTGGGTGGTGCGCTCTGACACGATCATTGCGTCTGACCCGGAGGAGTCGTCGGCGTTTTTCGAGCCAGCCGAGGACAAGATCTACCGTCACCCAACTTTCTACGAGATTCCCGACGAGGTTGAGAACCTGTGAGCGACAACCTGCTTATGGCTGCCTACGCATCTCGCCTCGGCGACAATGCGCTGGTGCTCGGCCAGCGCATGATCGAACTCGTCGCGGCCAGCCCGGAACTCGAGGAAGAACTGGCAAATGCCAATTTCTCGCTCGACTATATTGGCCAGGCCCGGATGTTCTATACCTACGCGGGGGAGTGCGAGGGCGCCGGGCGCGACGAAGATGATTTGGCGTTCCTGAGGCCCGAACACGAGTACCAGAACCTCCTGCTCGTGGAGCAGCCAAACGGCCATTTCGGCAATTCGACAGTGCGCCAGGTCCTGTTTGAATCCTGGTACCTGCATTTGCTCGAGGCGTTAACTCGCTGTACCGACGAGGGCATATCGGAGATTGCCGCCCGAGCGATCAAGGAAGTGCGCTATCACCTGCACCACAGCAGCCAATGGCTGGTGCGGCTTGGGGATGGCACTGAAGAGAGTCACAATCGCGTACAGCAGTCGCTGGACGATCTCTGGAAGTTCACGGGCGAAATGTTCTCGCCGGATGACCTGGACGATGAAATGCGTGCGGTCTTCAATGGCCCACATCTCGAGATCATCGAAGCGCAGTGGCGAGAAGATGTCAGGGCGGTTGTCGAAGAGGCCACGCTGAAGATGCCCGACGACCAGTGGATGGCCAGCGGCGGCAAAGCGGGGCGCCACAGCGAGTACATGGGCTTCCTGCTCGCCGAATTGCAGTACTTGCAACGCACCTACGCGGGGGCGACGTGGTAGAGACGGCCTACAACAGCGAACAAATTTTCGAGTGGCTATCCGAAGTTGCCGACCCCGAGATCCCGGTGCTCACAATTACCGATCTCGGCATCGTGCGCGACGTTGATTGCAGCGATGGTGTGACGGTGTCCGTTACGCCAACGTATTCCGGATGTCCGGCGACAGAGGTGATCGAGGCGAGCGTTGTGGCGGCGCTCGAAGAACGGGGTGTGGCGGATGTCCGGATCAAGCGTGTGTTGTCGCCGCCCTGGACGACGGACTGGATCACCGAAGAAGGGCGCGACAAGTTGCGCATCTACGGCATTGCGCCGCCCGAGCGTCGGGATCGGCCAATCGCCTGCCCGCAATGTAATTCCGACCAGACAGAACGCGTCAGCGAATTCGGATCGACCGCCTGCAAGGCGGCGTACCGCTGCCTCGACTGCCTTGAGCCTTTCGAATACTTCAAGTGCCTATGAAGCAGTTCCATCCTTTGAAAGTCGCTGCCAAGACGAATGAAACGCGTGACTCCGTGCGCATTGCGCTGGACGTGCCCGAGGACTTGCGGGATGAATTCGCCTTCATGCCGGGGCAGCACCTGCCGATCCAGATCGAGCGTGACGGCAAGTCATTGCGACGTACCTACAGCATTTGCTCGGCCGAAGGCTGCTGGCCGCTGGAGATCGGCGTGCGGGTGCAGCCGGGCGGTCAGTTTTCCGAGTTCGCCGCAAACGAATTGCAGGTTGGCGACACGCTTAGCGTCATGCCGCCGACCGGGCGCTTTCACCTCCCGCAGGAACGAGACGACGGGAAGTTTCATATCGGCTTTGCGTCGGGCAGCGGCATCACGCCGCTCCTGTCGATTATCGCTTCGGTACTGAACACTGAGCCTGACAGCCGCTTTGCGCTCTTTTACGGCAACCGTGAACAAAACACGACGATGTTCATCGAGGACCTGTTCGCGCTCAAGAACCGGTATCCCGAGCGCCTGCAGGTGCATTTCGTCTTTAGCCGCGAAGAGCAGGAGTTTGATATCGCGGGCGGACGCATCGATGCGGACAAGGTCGCCGAACTGCATAGTCGGTTTTGCGCGGGTGTCGATGTCGATGACGCGTGGATTTGCGGGCCTGAGTCGATGATCGACACCGTCACAGCCACGCTGCTCGACCTCGGTCTCGATGAAGGAGCCGTGCATAGCGAACGCTTCGGTGCGCCACGCAAGGGTGGCAAGCCGGCTGCGGTCCAGGCCGACGCCGACAAGGACGCCGCCAGGATCACGGTGATCATGGACGGCCACAAGAAGTCGTTCGAAATGCCGGGCGCGGCAGCGAACATCGTCGATGCGGCTGCAGATCAGGGCGTGGAATTACCTTACTCCTGCAAGGGTGGCGTCTGCGCGACCTGCCGGACCCATGTTCGCGAGGGCGAGGTGAGCATGGCTGTCAATTATGGCCTCGAGCCCTGGGAGGTCGAGAAAGGCTTCGTTCTCGCCTGTCAGAGCACGCCCGTGAGCGACACGGTAGTGCTGGATTACGACAAATCCTAGGGGACGTCCTGCCCCGTTTGGCGCGAATTCAAAACTCCGGTCGAGACGGCAGGCGTAAAATTATAGAGATGACTGAATTGAATACTGCTCTGGAACTGCCGGCACGGCAGAACTCTTACGACTATGACGATCTGATCGCCAGCGGCCACGGTGAGCTCTTCGGGCCGACCAATGGGCGTCTCCCCAAGCCGAATATGCTCATGCTGGATCGCATTACCTCGATCACGGATGAGGGCGAGAAATACGGCAAGGGCGGGCTAACGGCCGAGCTCGACATCAAACCGGACCTCTGGTTTTTCGAGTGCCATTTCGAAAGCGACCCGGTGATGCCCGGCTGCCTGGGCCTCGACGCCATGTGGCAGCTTGTCGGATTTCACCTGTGCTGGCAGGGACTGCAGGGCCGCGGCCGTGCACTTGGTGTGGGCAAAGTGAAATTCTCGGGGCAGGTGCTGCCGACGTCGAAAAAGGTGACCTACCAGATCGACATCAAGCGCGTCATTGCCCGTAAACTGAATATGGCAATTGCAGACGGGTCGATGCTGGTCGACGGTCGTGAAATCTACACGGCCGAAGACTTGCGCGTTGGCCTGTTCTCTTCGACGGACAACTTCTAGGGGCCAACATGCGGCGCGTAGTTATCACGGGGCTCGGTGCAGTCTCGTGCATCGGAAATAACAAGGCAGAAATTCTCGACTCACTGCGCAACGGGCGGTCCGGCATCGTCGCGAACGAGATCTTCAAGGAAATGGGTCTCCGTAGCCAGGTGTTTGGGCGCTGCAATATCGATTTCAAAGAGCACATCGATCGCAAGATTCTGCGTTTTATGGGAGGCGCCGCGGCTTATGCCTATATCGCGATGCGGGAATGCATCGACGATGCGGGACTCGAAGAAGACGACATCTCCAATATACGGACGGGCCTGATAGCCGGCTCGGGCGGCGCATCCAGCAGTAACGTCGTCAAGGCGGCCGATACGCTGCGTGCGCGCGGTGTACGCAAGATAGGGCCGTATAGTGTGACGAAAACGATGGGTAGCACGGTCGCGGCATGCCTTGCTACGCCGTTCAAGATCAAGGGGCTCAACTACTCCATTACCTCGGCGTGCGCGACGAGTGCACACTGCATCGGTGCTGCCGCCGAACAGATCCAACTCGGCAAACAGGACCTTATCTTTGCCGGCGGCGGCGAGGAGGAGGACTGGACGTTGACCAGTCTGTTCGACGCGATGGGTGCGTTGTCCTCGAAGTACAACGACGAACCCTCCAAGGCTTCACGCCCCTACGACGCGGGTCGGGACGGCTTCGTGAGTTCCGCAGGTTCGGGCATGGTCGTCGTCGAAGAACTCGAGCACGCGAAAGCGCGCGGCGCGAAGATCTACGCTGAGCTCGTGGGCTTCGGTGCGAACTCGGACGGCTACGACATGGTCGCCCCGTCGGGCGAAGGCGCTGTTCGCTGCATGGAAATGGCGCGCGCAACAGTCGAAGGACCGATTGACTACATCAATACGCACGGTACCAGTACGCCGGTCGGCGATGTCCAGGAAGTCCAGGCCATGCGCGACCTGTTCGGCGAGAACATGCCCAGGTTCAGTTCGACAAAATCCATGGGTGGTCATTCGCTCGGCGCCACGGGCGCGCAGGAGGCGATTCACTGCCTGCTGATGCTTGAGCATGACTTCATCGCACCGTCGATTAATGTCGTTGACCCGGATCCGGCAATCGGGGATGCGCCACTCGTTACGGAATGCGTCGAGAAAGCCGGTATCCGCACGGCCATGACCAACAGCTTCGGCTTCGGCGGTACGAACGGCACGCTGGTATTCCAGAAGCGCTAGTCTGCAGACCGCGTCTCGGCCATAATCGGCCCCATGACCATTGAACGCTTAAGCGAAACCAGCTGTTTCGGCGGCTGCATCGGCTTCTATCGCCACGCTTCTTCCAGCAACAACTGCGACATGCAGTTCTCCGTGTTCGTTCCTCCGCAGGCCGAGCATGGCAAGGTACCTGTACTGACGTTTCTGTCCGGACTGACCTGCACCGAAGAGAACTTCATGGTGAAGAGCGGCGCCCAGCGTGTTGCTGCAGAGCTCGGCCTGATGCTGGTCTCGCCCGATACGAGCCCCCGCGGCGACGGTGTCCCTGACGACCCCGACGACGACTACGATTTCGGTCTCGGCGCCGGGTTCTACCTGAACGCCACGCAGGATCCCTGGGCGGCGCACTACCATATGTACGACTACATCACGCAGGAGTTGCCGACGATAATTTTCAGCAACTTCCCGGGTGACCAGGAGCGGCATGGCCTGACAGGGCACTCGATGGGTGGACACGGTGCGCTGACTATCGGCCTGCGGAATGCGGACATGTTCAGGTCATTGTCTGCGTTTGCGCCGATCTGCACGACGCTGCACAGCCCCTGGGGACAGAAGGCGCTGACCTATTATCTCGGCGACGATCAGTTCACCTGGCAGGATTACGACGCTTGCGAAGTAGCCCGCCGTTCCGGCGATGTGACGAAGTTCGATCGCATCCTGGTGGACCAGGGAGCCGGCGATCCTTTCCTCGCCGAGCAGCTCAGGCCCGAGTTGCTCGAGGCAGCCTGTAAGGAAAGCGGTCTGCCGCTCGACCTGCGCATGCATGACGGCTACGACCACGGCTACTATTTCATCTCGACGTTTATCGAAGAACACCTTCGCTTTCACGCTGATCGCCTCGGCGACTGACTTCCGGCTCGATGGAACAATGGATGGTACTCGGCGTCGCGATGCTCGCGACCGGAACTGTAGCCGGCGTATTGGCCGGCTTATTCGGAATCGGCGGTGGCATCGTGATCGTCCCGGTACTGGAGACCGCCCTGGGTTTGCTGGGTGTGGACCCGGCCATCCGCATGCACGTCGCGGTTGGCACCTCGCTCGCGACTATTATCCCGACCTCGATCTCATCGGCTCGCGCGCATTACAAGCGGCAGTCGGTCGACATCGAGATCGTCAAGCGATGGGCGATCTTCGTGCTGCTCGGTGCGCTGCTCGGAGCCTGGATCGCGTCACTCGTGCACAGCAGGGTCCTGGCGCTCGTATTCGCGACGCTCGCGTTCCTGGTTGCCCTCAAGATGCTGTTCTTGCCAAGTAGTCGTAACTTGACGGAGAAGGTGCCGACTGGTCCGCTCGTGCCGGTTATCCCGACAGCGATCGGTTGCTTCTCGAGCATGATGGGAATCGGCGGTGGTACGTTCTCGGTGATGACACTGACTTTGTTCAATGAACCGATTCATCGCGCGGTTGGTACGGCAGCGTTGTTCGGCCTCGTCATCAGCCTGCCGGGTACGCTCGGTTTCGCCATCGCGGGTTGGGGCGATCCTCGCATTCCGCCGGGCAGTCTTGGCTACGTTAGCCTGGTCGGATTTGCCTGCATTGCCCCGGCGACTGTGCTGGCCGCGCCGCTTGGTGCGAAGATCGCGCATGCTTTTTCTGCGCAGAGACTAAACATGCTGTTCGGCGCGTTCCTTATTATCGCCTCCCTTCGACTTTTCTACCGGGCCTTCCTGTGATTCGAACTACTTCATTGCTGACTCTGATCGTCTTGCTTTCCGCTTGCGGGCCGCGCGAACTCGAGCCCGATGCGCCGTACGAGTGCGATCGGTGTGAAGACTGGAACCGGCCCATCGATTCGTTCCGGGTACACGGAAATACCTGGTATG
>Ga0209456_10000271_pt1 | contig 28798 bp, 24 predicted proteins | sample COG_11_FD_184755 | JGI IMG/M metagenome (GOLD analysis project Ga0209456, IMG submission 184755) | Pelagic marine sediment microbial communities from the LTER site Helgoland, North Sea, for post-phytoplankton bloom and carbon turnover... | ecosystem: Environmental > Aquatic > Marine > Neritic...
GTGCCTTCGTCAGAATGGCATTTGTCGCACTGCTTGTCATGGATCGCCTTTCCGGCCGCTGCCAATGCCGCGTCGAAATCCTGCGTGGCTTTCACGTATGGCAGCTCGGCATAGGCTGCTGCGAGCGCATCGATATCGTCTTCACTGAGCTCAGCCGCAATTGCGCACATGGTGGTCGCTGCGCGACTTGTGTCGCCCTGGCGGTATTCAGATTCTGCGCAAGGACGTGCCTCGTCCTGGTAAATGTACAGCGCATCGACGTGAACAAACTCCGCCAAACCAGCGATTGTCGGCACGTCGCTCGACTGGCTGACGCCGTTATCGCCGTGGCAATCGTTGCAGCCTTGCATAGTGGCGTCGAGGTCGGCCGAGGCTATGGCCGGAAAACCGATCATAAGTATCGAAAAAACATAGAAAAATTGGCGTTTCATTGCGATCTCCTAGCTGCCCGGGTGGGCCCACAATAATTGTACATACATGAGTGGCGAAGTATTCCTGCTAATTTCCGATAATCCATAGGTACTTTTCGCGATTCAAGAATGGGTCTAATAAACATACAAGAACATTAGGAAGCAACATCCCTGAACCTGTAATGAACGGCCCCGGGATGTTTCAGGCACTAATAACACGTAAGGGGAATGACCATGAGGCGATCATTCAGCCGCACTACACGATTGGTAGGAGTGCTGTTCGCCAGCGCTCTGCTGTTTGCATGTGACGGATCGACTGGGCCGGCAGGACCCGCCGGGCCGCAAGGCGACACAGGAAATCCAGGTACCCCGGGTCCAATAGGCCCTCCAGGCCCCTCAGGGACAGCCGTGCCTTACGATTCCGCTGAGACTATCAATGTGGAAATTCAGGACGTTGCGATTCCTGCCGGCGGTGGTGCCCCGACGGTCACGTTGCTGCTGGCCAATGATGTCGGCTTTGGATTGCGGGGCTTACCGGCAAGTACGCTTAGCTTCACGATTGCGCAGCTCACTCCTGGTGCCAGCGGCGGTTCCAGCGAGTGGCAATCCTACGTAACCAACGGGCGCACGACGCCCCCCGACGTGCAGGCGTCGACCGAAGGTGCAACGTCCGGCACATTCACCGATAACGCTGACGGCACCTACACCTACACGTTTGCGCAAAACCTGACCGATTACCCGGCCGCGCCTGTATTCGACGAAACAAAGACACATCGCCTCGGTGTTGAAATCCGCACGGATCGGGCATTGACGTACAAGATACCGGCCAACAATGCGCCGTATGATTTTGTCCCTGCAGGCGGATCGCCCGCGTTCACGCGCCTCATCGTGAATAACGCGGTGTGTAATGCTTGCCACGACAACCTCGGCGTCCATGGCGATGCGCGCTTCGACATCGACTATTGCGTGACCTGCCACAACCCCTACTCCATCGACCCGGATACGGCGGCGGAAGCATGGGGTGGCACGGTGGACATGAAAGAGATGGTCCACAAGATCCACGCCGGCGTGAACTTGACCTACGGCTACACGATCATCGGCTACGGCGGCCGGCCGCACGACTACTCGGACGTCGTGTTCCCGCAGGATCTGCGCAACTGCTCGACGTGTCACGACACAACGGATCCATCAGTTCCGCAGGCCGGTAACTGGGAAGAAGTGCAGAACCGCGCTTCCTGTGGCTCCTGCCACGACTGGATCGACTGGGACGGATCGGAAGCCGACCCCGACCTGTTACATCCATTCGACTTCACGTTCTTCGATGACACGGACTGCGTCACTTGCCACGGCCGCGAGACGAGCGCCTACAACGGCGCCCTACGCGTCGCCGAGGTTCACCGCCAACCCAACGTCGAAGCGCAATCCGCATTCGAGTTCGAGATCGTCGACATTTTCGACACGGATGTCGGGGACTTCCCGATCGTCGATTACCGCGTCAACAATCCGGACACAGGTACCCCCTGGGATCTGCTGAACGACGCGGAATGGACGACTTGCGGGCCTTCGAGACTCGCGGTAGGCATCGCGTGGGATACAGCGGACTACCACAACAACAACACTGGCGCGACGCCGGGCCTGCCTATCTCCATCGGGGCTATCCCGTGTAACGGTGCGACGCCCGAGGACCGCGGCGAAGGCGTGTTCCGGGTCGTGTCTCCGACGGCAATTCCGGCGAACGCAGGCGGTTCGCTTGCTGTCACGATCGATGGCCATCCGGCTGTCGATATCGACGGCTCACTCGAGCGCATCGCGGTGCCCAATGTCGCGGCCTATGCGGCCATTGGTGCCGGTCCCACAGTAGAGCGCCGCAATGTTGTCGCGATCGAGAAATGCGATGACTGCCATAACCAGCTATCGATGCACGGCAACAACCGCACGGACAGCATCGAGGTGTGCGTAACCTGTCACGCGCCGAACGCGACTGACTTCAACCGGCGGTTGGAGCCTTGCATAACGGACCTGGGCACCGATGACGATGCGACGATCGACATGAAAGTCATGATCCATGCCCTGCATGCGTTCGATTACACGGATGAAGCGTACGAGGCCTGTGGCTTCCGCTTCCCCTCCGGCGGTACCGCGCATAGGTTTGACTTCGTCTATCCAGGCAAACTCAACAATTGCGAAGGCTGCCACGCAAAGGACGAAGATACCTTCTATCCGGTAGATCCGACCCAGGTACTCGGCACGACGGTCGACGCAAACGACCCGGCCGATGTTACCGATGACGTCGTTGTCTCACCGAACTCGGCGGTCTGCTCGTCCTGTCACGTCAGCGACCTTGCAGCCAACCACATGATGCAAAACGGCGGTGACTTTGATGCCAGAAAGGACGTGGACAGTAATCTCGTCTCTTCAGGCACAGAGACCTGCCAGCTCTGCCATGGTCCGGGGGCGTCGGCTGACACAGCCGTCATGCACGGCGTTGGCGAGTTCCAATACAACTGATGCGCATGAAAATGACGGTAAGGAAATCCGCGGTGCTGGCGATGGCCCTGATGGCTATCGCCTCCACCGGGGTCGTTTCGGCGCAATCGGCTGAGGACGAGGCAACGCCTCCGAAGTACAGCAAGAAAGGCGCAGACACGTGCTTCCAGTGTCATGACGACCAGGCAGTCCTCGCCGTATTCCGGACCCGCCATGCCGTCCCGCAGGACCCGAATTCCCCCTTTGGACACGGGCAGCTGCAATGCGAGGCCTGCCACGGGCCAGGCGGCGACCACGCTGGCCGAGTCCGGCGCGGCCAGGAACGCCCGGCAATTCCTGCTTTCGCCTCGAACTCGACCGTGCCGATCAAGGACCAGAACGATTACTGCGTTGAGTGCCACCTGGGCGACACAGGCTTTGCGTGGCACGGCAGCTCGCATGACGATAATACGGTCGCGTGCTCTGACTGCCACACCCTGCATGCAGGGCGCGACCCGGTTCTGGCCATGTCCACGCAGGCAGAGGTTTGCTTCGATTGCCACCAGCAACAGCGCACGCAATCCATGAAGCCCTACGCGCATCCGATTCGCCAGGGCAAGATGGAATGCACAAGTTGCCACAATCCGCACGGCGACAGCCCGGAACGATTGCTGGCACACACTACGCCAAACGGCACCTGTTACGACTGCCATGCCGAATTCCGTGGGCCGTTCCTGTGGGAACACGCACCGGTGGCGGAGAACTGCAACGACTGCCACGACCCGCACGGGTCGAACCAACCGGGTATGTTGAGCATGCGCGCACCATTTCTGTGCCAGAGCTGTCATTCCCAGGCAGGCCACCCGAGCCTGCCCCAGGACGAGCGCGGACTGCCGGGTAATACGCCGTCTGACCTGTTGCTTGGGCAGTCCTGCATGAACTGCCACGACCAGGTTCACGGATCGAATCACCCGTCCGGCTCGAAGCTGATGCGTTAGGAGATTGCTGCGATGTTGAATAGAACAATGAAGTCGCGCCGCATGCTGACCGTGCCTTTGGTCCTGCTGGCGCCAGCGATCGGCTATGCGCAAGTGGATACGAGCAACTGGAAATGCGAATCCTGCCCGTTCGACCAGGGCTATCGCGCAGAAATCGAGGCCGGTGCAACCAACGTCAGTGACGACTCGGCTCGTTTCGGGAACTACACCGGCTACGACGAGAAAGGTACCTATGCGAACCTCGATGGCCAGGGTCGCTACAACGGTGACGACTACCTGGTCGACTACTACATGGAAGACCTCGGTCTCGATTCGCGCGTCTTTGAATTAAGCGTTGGAGCTCCGGGCCAGTTTGAAGTGAGGCTCGGCTACCGCGAACTGCCTTTTCGGCGCTTTGACACCACGAGCACGATATTCGATTCGCCCACTGGCGACACGCTGACCCTCCCGTCGGGCTGGGTCCCTGCCAGTACGACCGATCAAATGACCCAGTTGTCCTCTTCGTTGCAGCAGCAGACGATCGGGACTGACAGGCAGATGATCGGCCTCGGCGGGGACTGGAATGCCAGCGACGATTTCGTGCTGTTCGCAGATTTCAGGCGCCAGACCAAGGACGGTGTCGACATCTCGAGCGGTGGAAGTTACACGCAGGCATCGTTCCTGCCGCGCATGATCGACTACGAGACGGACCAGGTCGACGCGGGTGTTCATTACAATACCGAAACCGTCAGTCTCACGCTCGCTTACTACGGTTCGTTCTTTACGAACAACAATGCGTCATTGACCTGGGAAACCCCGTTCCTGGCGTCGCCGGGTGGCTCGTCCCTGCGCATGGCGGCCGAACCGGACAATGATTTTTCGCAAGTGTCGCTGTCCGGTAAGTACCGTATGCAAACCTGGGACACCGTAATCGCTTTCCTCGTCGCATCTGGCCGCGGCAAGCAGAACCAGGAATTCCTGCCGTACACGATTAACCCGGATATACCGGTACAGCCTTTGCCACTGGAGACGCTCGATGGCCAGGTCGATACGATAAACTACTCGTTCACCGTGACATCGCTTCCGTACGAGAAGGTGCGGCTCAAGTTCGGCTATCGCTACGACGAACGGGACAACGGGACGCCGATTAGCGACTGGAGTCGGGTCATCCTCGACTCGCTGCCATCCGGCGAAACCGAGCAGAACGTGCCCTACAGCTTTGATCGGGGACATCTCACACTGAGCGGTGAGTATGCTTTTTCAAGAGATCTTAAATTGTCAGCTGGTTATGAGCGCAGGGAAGTCAATCGCGACTTCCAGGAGGTCGCCGAGCAGACAACCGACCGTGGCTGGGGCCAGGTGCGCTGGCGGCCTGCGGCGTGGCTGGATATTCGGGCCAAAGGCGGCGCGGAGCAGCGTGGCATCGATAGTTACAACGAAACGGTCGCAACGAATCTCGGACAGAACCCGTTGATGCGCAAATACAACCTCGCGTATCGCTACCGGGAGTTCGGTGAAGTCGCGGCTTACGTGACGCCGCTCGAGTCTCCTTTGTCCTTTAGTGCCACCGTCCTGTTCGCGGACGACGACTACAAGGATTCGCTGGTCGGCCTGAACGGCAGCGAAGAAATGCGTGCCACGGCCGACATCAGCTGGGCAGTGTCAGAGAACGCGGCAGTCTATGTCTTGTACGGCATGGACAGGATTGATGCACACCAGACCGGTTCCGAGCAGTTTGACTGGTGGGACTGGAGTGCCTTTCATGAGGACCGCTTCGATCATGTCGGTTTCGGCATGAGCTGGCGACCTGCTGAAGGCAATTTCGACTTCGACCTGAGCTACAACCGCGCCTCAGGAACAACGGGGATTTCGCTCGATAGCCTGAGTGGAGGACCGAGTACCTTGCCGGACCTCGAGTCGACCCTCGATACGGCCCGCGTCGAGGCGTCGTACAACTTCACAGATCGGTTGGCGGGTACTTTCGACCTGCGCTGGGAACGCTTCGAATTGCAGGACTGGGCGCTGGTATCGCAAACGACGCTGCCGACGATTCTGACGCTTGGAGCAGAACCCTACGACTATGACGTCTACGCAATCGGACTAGGCATCCGCTACCGCTTTGGCGTCAGGGAAATATCGCTGGCCGAATAGCACCCCCCTTTCGACCGGCTTTTTGTTTGCCCGGTGCATGTCACCGGGCAATTTTTTTCTGGCCTTCGCCGTTCCCCAAACCAAGGTGCTCGACAAGAAACGTTCGGAACGGACCTCTCGCTGCCGGATCGATAATATTGATGCCGCGCAGACCGCTCAGCTTCCGCACCAGTTCAACCGCCGCAGACGTTTGAGCAGCGGGGCCTGTAACCAGGTCTGGTCTCAGGCCGAATGCCTTCTCGACACCGACAACCGCGTAAGGATCCGAGGCACACAGAATCGTGCAGACGACGTTGTCCCCGAGCTCGTCCATGAGCGCGGCGCCATTATAGGGCTCCATCGGCGATGCGCCTGCCTCGACCACCAGCAGGTCCGGTCCCAGTTTGTCGATGTGGTTGAGCACCGGCCGGATCGCCGCGCGATAATCCTGCTCCGGAACCACCGTAGATGGCAGGCCGGCATCGACGAAATCGAAGATTTCGGTTGCTCCGGTCTTCAGGAAACTCAGGATGTCACGATAGCGGCCCGCCCCTGTCAGCTTCGCCCCAATGACGTAAAGACCGGCCCGATCCAGTTCCTTGCAGACGCGCCGGCCAGTGGTTGTCTTGCCAGCCGACATCGACGTGCCGACGAGTAGCAGCGTCGGGACATTGAAAGCATGCGTGGCTGCCGTAATCGCGAAATCGGGCATGCGGACCTTCCTTCCGCCGCGGCATAGATGGCCGCGGTATTTCAAGTGCAACGGATCCGCGAGCAGTTTGGAAAACGACGTGAAGCGGCCGATCAGTCCGGCGCTGGTTAGCGCGTGCATCTGGCCATCGTCGCCAATATCTCGCCAGCTACCAACGCCCTCGAGTGTAGCGGCGCGGTCGCCGAGGGCTCCAATTACCCAGTCGCCCGGCTCTACTCTGACAATGTGTCCGCTGCGATCCTCGACAGAATAAAACTCAGTTACGGAACCAACGACTTCACCTTCAACGTAATCGCCGGTCTTCCACTTCGATCGCGGCAGCGCCTGCACATCGAAATTACTGTTCCGAAAATCCGCGATGCGCGCCAGCGAGCCGTATATTCTCGTGCTCATCCTCTCCTCCTGTTCTCGTAGTCCTCCATGGCTGGTGATGTCAGCAGCATTGTCAACAAGGCCGCACGTTCGAGCGTCTTATCGATCAACAGGTGTTCGTGAATCGCGTGTGCACCGTCGCCGACAGGTCCCAGCCCGTCGACGGTCGCGGTGAACTGGCTCGTGGTATTCCCATCGGAACCACCGCCCGCGCGAGCTTGATGCAATTCGAAACCAAGTTCGGTGCCAACCTGTTTAGTCAGCTCCCACAGCCTCTGATTGCGTGGCGTCGCCTCCATCGACGGACGCCCGATACTTCCCTCAACCTGCAGGCGTATGTCCAGGTTGTTCGGCCTGATCGAATGGATGATGTACTCGATCTCGTTGCCAGCGGCGACAGTCGGTACACGCACGTCGACGACCGCCTTGCTGTGCGGGGCAATTACGTTGGGTTGAATCCCGCCGTCGACGGTACCGACATTGACCGTGATCCCCCTTTCTACGTCATTCAACGCGAACAGCTTCTGGATCACATGTGACAGCTCGAGGATCGCACTGGCCCCGCCCTCCGGATCGAGGCCTGCATGTGCCGCTTTCCCGTACACGGTCACGGTAAATCGACCGATGCCCTTGCGAGCTGTCTTGATGTCGCCGCGCTCACCCAGGGCAGGCTCGAGTACGAGCGCACGATTGGCGTGCTGCGCCAGCAGTCGGATATAGCGTGTTGAGCTGCGGCTCCCGATCTCTTCGTCGGCGTTGACGAATATCACGGGTACGACAGGCGTTTCCAGTTGCAGATCCCTGATCGCCTGCAACGCCAGGACAAGTTGTGCCAGCCCGCCCTTCATATCGAAGGACCCCGGTCCGTGAATGACGTTTCCATCAATGCGGAAAGGCCGTTCCTTTATCGTTCCCACCGGCCATACAGTGTCAAAGTGCCCCAGGACGAGCTGAGACGGACGTCCACGCGTGCGTTCCGCGGGTCTCGCGAACACATGCGAGGGCACGTCCGAGCCACGGGTCTCCCGGGATTCGTAGCCGGCGCTTGCAAGGGCGAGCCGCAGAATTCGTCGTACGTTGTCGTGCGTCTCCGGATGCGCCGACGGGGACTCGGCATCGACCAGGTCCTTCATTAGATTCGTCAGCACATGTTGATGGCTGTTGACGTAGTCGAGAACCCTGGCCGCGGTGTTGGCACTCATGATGACGCTACTTCTTCATACTCTCCGGGAATGGAAACGCGTTGGAGCGGTCTACAGTCGTGAAACGTCCGGGCGCGAGATAGGCGAGCAGTGGCGCATCGTGGATCGTCTCCTGATCATCGGATTCGCTGTGCCGCAGATACTCATCGTCCGCGTACGCAGCGATTATCTTGCCGGTGATCAGGCAATTCTCGCCGAAGCCGCCAACAGTCTTGTGATGCCGGCACTCGAAATACAGGCTACCGTCCTCGATGAAGCGCCCATCGACATGTGTCGCGGGGAACGTGGCGAGATAGTCGATGACGGGCTTGTCGCCGTGCTCGCAACGCGGTGACGCAGCCAGGCTGGTGAAAAGTACCTGCGACGGTTTGGGGTAGCTGACCGTGAACTCACCCGTCCGCTCGATGTTTCGGCAGGTATTGTGGCGGGGCGTGCACACGAATCCGAAGTAGTTCTGCCAGCCCATGGGCGTGACCATGTGCTTGGGCGCAAGATCCAGCGATCCGTCCTCGTCCCTGCTCCCGATCAAAACCAATGGTGCAACCGTGAAAAACTGTTCCCAGACCGGGACGCTCGTGTCGAGTTCGACGATATTACTGCGCGTTGAAGACTCGTTCATGGCATCACCTGCAGCATACAAATCCCCAGTCTTACGGTAATCCGGCTATGCGGCGATGCAAATAAGTACTTGCCCTACTCCGCCAGTTTCGCGTCAATCCCGGCCAGCAGGTGGCAATGTGAAAATGATCGGTTCACTAGGTTCCCCGCGGCGCGATGTGGATTAAAAGCCCCGGATCCTCTGTTATAGTGCGCAATTCCGCAGGAGCAAGACACATGACACAAGCGAAATCGGGCGACACGGTCCGCATTCATTACACAGGAACACTGGACGATGGTACCGAGTTCGACAGTTCCTCCGGCCGTGATCCTCTTGAGTTCGCGCTGGGGGGCGGGCAGGTGATTCCCGGCTTCGACAGCGCCGTTGACGGCATGGCTGTCGGTGAAAACAAGTCGGTAACGATTCAGCCGGAAGAAGCCTACGGCCAACGCCACGATCAACTCGTGCAGCAGGTTCCGAAATCCGCGCTGCCCGAGGACATGGAGCCCGCGGTCGGAATGCAGCTGCAAAGCCAGAGCCCTGACGGCCAGGTCATGAACCTTGTGGTGACGGAAGTTGTTGATGACTCCATCACCGTCGACGCGAATCACCCGCTTGCCGGCCAAGCGCTCACTTTCGCGATCGAACTCGTCGAAATCGTCTGAGACGCAAAAAGTGCACGAATTGTCGGTCTGCCTGTCCATTCTGGACCAGGTGCGATCAATTGCGGCCGAGCATGAAGCCAACCGCGTGCAACGAATCGAACTCAGGATTGGCCCGTTGTCAGGAGTCGAGGTCGACCTGCTGCGCAGCGCCTGGCCCCTGGCATCCGCCGGCACGATCGCTGTCGATGCGGACCTGATGATTGACGAAGCCGACATTGTCGTGCGCTGTGAGTCCTGCGATACCGAGTCACCCGCGCTGGCCAACCGACTGGTCTGTGGCACATGCGGTGACTTTCGTACGACGGTCATCAGCGGCGACGAGATGATCCTGCAGCGAGTCGAACTGGAATCGACCTGAGCAAGGCGATCGCGCTCAGCAAATACGGGGCAGTGGATCGTCCTCGAGTTCTTCCAGGAAGCGCTCGCCTCCTAGCGGCGTTTCGAGAATGACGCGCCGCTCGGCCGCCGTGATACGACCGATCCGCACCGCGTCTCTGCCCGCGGACAAGCCGTGCCAAAGGTCCAGTGCGGCGTCTGCGTGGTCCGGAGCAAGAATCGCGACGACACGCCCCTCGCAAGCAAGATAGTAAGGATCGTAACCGAGCATGTCGCAGACCGACTGTACGGGTTCGCGAACGGGTACTGTCGCCTCGAAACGCACGCCGAGGCCGGTCGCTTTCAGTATTTCGTGCCCGATCGACGCGATCCCGCCACGCGTCGGGTCACGCATGAAGCGCAAGCCATCCAGTGCGAGCAACGGTTCCGTTAGGGACATCACCGGACCGGCATCCGACACAAGGTCACCACGCAGGCCGAATTCCTCGCGAGCAAGCATTACAGCCGTTCCGTGGTCGCCGACCGGGCCGCTCACGATCATGACGTCACCATCCCGAATCTTGTCCATCGCCGGTTTGACGCCAGGCAGACGGACGCCTACGCCGGTCGTTGCAAGGTAGATGCCCCCGCCTTCACCGCGTCGCACTACCTTGGTGTCGCCGGCGCTGATGCGAACGCCCGCCTCGACAGCGGCCTCTGCGAGACTCGCAACAATTCGTTCGAGCTGGTCTACCTCGAACCCCTCTTCGATGAACGCGTTGAGCGTCAGGTACATGGGTTTGGCACCGGACACCGCGAGATCGTTCGTCGTCCCGTGAATGGCCAACGAACCGATATTGCCGCCGGGAAATTCGAGCGGCTGCACGGTGAAGCCGTCGGTCGTAATCATGACCTCGCCTTCACCAAGATCGATTTGCACAGCATCCGCCTGCACATCGAGTTCGCTGGCCGACAACGCCTTTGCAAACACATCTTCGATGAGTTCGCGCATGAAACGTCCTCCGTTGCCATGCGCCAGGGTTATGCGAGTGTCGTCCATTGCATTTGTCCGTTATTGTTTTCGTTCTCGGGCGGCAATCTCCGCTGCCTGACCATAGCTCAACGCCGCGTCATTGCACGGCAACGCGAGCGGCAAAAAGGCACTGAATCCGGCTGCTTCGAGCAACGAGATCGCCTGCTCGGCCAGCACTCGATTCTGGAATACGCCGCCGCAAAGACCGACTTGGGCAAATTCATGTCGCGCGGCCAGTGCTTTCGCCTGTTCGACGATCGCCAGGGCCACGCTGCCATGAAAGAGCTCGGCGCGGCGCACCCGCTCGATTGAAGCATCAGCCAACATGCCAAGCAGTGGCTGCCAATCTGTTCTGATAATGCCGTCATCACTCTCTAGCAGCGGAAGAGCCATGCCGTCGACCGGTGACCGGCACACAGCCTCGAGCATCATCGGTCCCTGGGCCTCGAAACTCGCATGCGGGAACTCGCAGATGATGGCGGCTGCCGCGTCGAACAACCGTCCGGAAGCGCTCGTGACCGGGCAATTCAGCTTGTTTTCCCAGGCCGCCCTTGCGATGCCGTCGGTATCCGGTAATGCCGTCCAGTCCAGGCCGCACTCCCAGTGCAACGCCGCCGCACTGCGCCAGGGTTCGCGCCCTGCCTTGTCACCTCCGGGAAGACGAAAGTTTCGCAGGCTCGCCCGCCTCGTCCAGTCGCCGGGCCGGCCCACAAGCGCCTCCCCTCCCCACAACGTTCCATCGCTGCCGAGGCCCACGCCATCCCAGGCGAACATGAGCCAGTCACCGGGCCGCTCGAGCTCGGCCGCAACAGCACTCGCGTGGGCCTCGTGATGCCAAACGCTATCCACTGGCAGCCCTTGCCGTTGCGCCCATTTGTGCGTGGTATATCCCGGGTGTGCATCGCATACGATGCGGCTTGCTCGCACGCCGTAGAGGCTCTGCAGGTCACTCGCCACCTGTGCGAATACCTCCAGGCTGCGCGGGCTGTCCATCTCGCCAATGTGAGGTGAAATGACGACGCGATCGTCCCAGCTCAGTGCCACCGTTCCCTTCATATGCCCGCCCGCAGCCAGCAAAGGCTCGCGCTGGCGGTACGGCAATCCAAGTTCGCAGGGCGCACAACCTCGGCCGATCCGCAGCGGTCGCATCGCGCCCGCAATGCGCCGGTAGACCGGATCGTCGGCCGGCCGCACGATCGGCCGATTATGCTGCAAAAATGCATCCGCGACGGGCCGCAGGCGACGTGATGCTTCGGCATTGTCCGTCAGCACCGGCTCGCCACTGATATTGCCTGACGTCGCGACAACGGGCTCTCCCAAGGCATCAAGGAGCAACTGGTGCAAAGGGCTGTATGGAAGAAAGACACCGATTTCGTCGAGTCCGGGTGCCACGTTGGCAGCGAGCGCACAATCGCTATTGCGGCGGGCCAGGACGATGGGCCGAACCGGCCCGGACGCAAGGTTCGCTTCTTCGTCGGCAAATGAAACATAGTCACGCGCGATAGCGAGACCGTCATCGCCGCCAACAGGAAACATCACGGCAAGCGGTTTGTCCGGGCGGCGTTTTCGCTCACGCAGCGTCGCCACCGCTTCCTCGCTCTTCGCGTCGCAGACCAGGTGATACCCACCGATGCCTTTGATGGCGACAATGGCGCCGCTGCGAATAGTCTCGACGGCTTCGGCAAGTGCGGCGTCACTTGCAGTAACGGCCTCACGACCCGGCAGTTCGAACTGCAGTTGCGGCCCACAATTGGCACAAGCAACCGGTTCCGCATGGAAACGTCGATTGCCCGGATCACGATATTCGGCCTCGCAATCAGGGCACAGCGGGAAACCCGACATGCTCGTGTTGACCCGGTCGTACGGCAGCGCTTCGATTAACGTGTAACGCGGCCCGCATTGCGTACAGTTAATGAATGGGTAGGCATAGCGCCTGTCTGACGAGTCCTGCAGTTCTTCCTTGCAGTCATCACACATGAAGTAGTCGGGCGGTACAAAAATTTTCGCGTCCGTATCGGCCGCGCTGTCGATAATCTCGAAGAGTTCACGGTCGACCTCGTCGACGGTCTCGACACTCAGGATGGACGGCGATGACAGTGGAGGGGCGTCGGCAACCAGGTCGCTGACAAAGCGCTCGAGCGCTTCAGCACTGCCCTGCGCCACTACCTCGACTTCGCCAAGCTGATTTTGAACATGGCCGACAATGCCGTGCCGAATTGCCAGGCGATAAACGAACGGCCGGAAACCAACACCTTGCACGTGGCCCTGCAGCCGAACCCGCTTTGTACCTGTCTCGCCAACGTTAATGGCGAGTTCAGCCACTGGCAGCGTCCTTCTCCCGTCCTTCCCACTCGTTTTCGCGCATGCCGGACGACCACCAGATACGGCAGGCGCCTTCATCCGAAACCATGCAAGGCCCGATCGGCTTGCGTGGCGTGCACGCAAGGCCATAAAGCCTGCATTGGTTCGGGTAGATCTTCCCGAGGACGACCTGGGCGCAGTCGCATCCCGGCGGCATTTCGCCGACCCGCTTCCTGGAGTCGTCGGCGTAAGACTCGAAGCGTTTGCGTGCATCATGTGCAGCGTAGGCCTCGCGCAGGGCGTAGCCCGATTTCGGGATAATTCCGATGCCGCGCCAGTTCGCGTCCACGATATCCATGACCTGGTCGACCTGGCGGCGCGCCTCCGCATTGCCGCCCGGCCTGACGACCTGCGGGTAGCAGTTGTCGAGAAAATGCCGGCCGTCGCGCAACTGGCGCAGGACCGAGTACATTGCCGCGAGTAGCGAGTCCGGCGTGAATCCGGCGACCGCGGACGGGATGTCATGGTCTTTGACGACGAACTCCCACTCCTCCGGCCCCATTACCGTGGAAACATGACCCGGGGCGATGAGCGCGTCGAACCCGGGCGTACCGGAATCAAGCAGCATTGCAACAGCGGGCCAGGTCAGCCGGCCGGACAGGAGCACCAGGAGGTTCTCGGGCGCACCCTCGGCCAGCATCGCGGCGACGGGTGCAGTCGTCGTTTCGAATCCCGCTGCAAAGAACACCACAAGACGTGACGGATCCTCGTTCGCGATGCGCACGGCCTCGGTAGGCGATGCGATGGGCCTTATGTCGGCTCCCGCGGCTTTCGCCTGCTCGAGCGAGCGCGGCTCGCTTTTCGGCACATTGACGGGAACACGCAACATGTCGCCGAACGCGACGAGAACAACATCCTCGTTAAGCGCGATCTGAATCGCCTCGTAGACGTCCTCTTCGGGACAGATGCAAACCGGACAACCCGGCCCGGGCACCAGCTCCACGTTGTCGGGAATCACGGTGCGCAAACCGGCGATCGATATCGATCGTTCGTGCCCGCCGCAGACGTTCATGATGCGCAGCGGCTTGTCGATTCCCAGACCCTGCAGTTCCTCCAGCCAGTCAGCGGCATGCTTGGTCATCAGTCTGCCCCGATCGCCACATCTTGCGTGCGCACTGTCGCCAGCTCTGTCCGCAGCCAATCGAGCCACTCCGCCAGACCGTCTCCATTGCGCGCGGACACATTCATAAGGGGTGCGCTACTCGCCAGTTGCCGCAGGCAATCTTCAGCGTAGGCCGGATCGAAATCCTCTAGCACCGGCAACAGATCAGTCTTGGTAATCAGTACGAGGTCGGCAGCACGAAACATCACCGGGTACTTGGCCGGTTTGTCGTGTCCTTCGGGCGTGGATAGCAAAGTGACATTCAGGTGTTGCCCGAGATCGAAACTCGCCGGGCACACCAGGTTGCCAACATTTTCCACGAAGATAATATCGACGTCGTCGATGTCGAGATCGTGCAGGGCTGTATGCACCATGTGAGCATCGAGATGGCAGGCGCTGCCGGTGCTGATCTGCACTGCGGGTACGCCCTTCCGGCGAATGCGTTCGGCGTCATTTTCGGTCTCGAGGTCGCCTTCGACTACCGCGATACTGAGTTCGCCCGCCAATGCGTCGATCGTCGCCTCCAGCAACGCCGTCTTCCCTGCCCCGGGCGATGACATCAGGTTGACGGCCAACGCCTTGTGGCGTGCAAAATGCTCGCGATTATGCGCCGCCTGATGGTCATTCGCATCGAGCAGGCCCTTGAGAACTTCGACCGACTCGTTGCCGCTGGAAGTTTTTGCGAGGTGGCCACCCGCTGCAACGAGGTGTTCGTTGCCGGGGGTTACGTTGCATCCACAGGTATCACACATGACAGTCTCCCTTTCTGGTGGGTCAGATCTCGGCCAGAACCTCGTCAAACAGCGCCCAGGAATCAGCGGCTTCCTGCTCGGACACTTTTTGTATCGCGTACCCGACATGAACGAGTACGTGATCACCCGGTTTGATCTCTTCGTGCTGCAACATGAACAGGCTGACTTCGCGTTCAATACCCTTGGCTTCGCAGGTACACTGATAGCCGTCAATAGTTGTTATTTTCATTGGTACTGCGAGGCACATACGTGTACTCCGTCATTGCATATCACGTAATACTAATATATTTAAAAGGTACGCCATGAGGCAGCGTGGCAAGCACCGACTCGATAAGTATAAACGCCTACGGCAGAACATATAGGGCCTGCTATGCAGCTGATATCAGCGGAAAAAATACTCACGTTCCTGATGACCGCCGTCCTGTCGGGCGCTGCGTACGCCGCTCCGGAGATCGTCGAGGCCTGCAAGTCCTGCCACGCGGAAGACGGTGCCGGGGTTGGCAAGGCCAATGTCCCTGTCATTGCGGGCATGCCGACCGTTCACATCGAGGAAGCTCTTTATGCCTACAAGGATGGCGCGCGGCAATGTCCTGAAGAGCCGGTCATGTGCGATACCGTCGTCTTGCTTAGTGACGAAAACATCGCTGACCTGGCAGAGCATTACGGCGCACTTCCCCGCAAGTCGCTCGACGAACCTTTCGACGCAGAGCTCGCGGCAATCGGTGAGAAGGTGCACCAGAAACTCTGCGCGCGTTGCCATCTTCCACCAGACGACCCGGACGTCGACGATATGCTCGGGCCGCCATTGCATGGGCAACGGTCCGCATACCTCAGCTACGCGCTGGAAGCCTACCTGAGCGGCGCGCGCGAAAACCTGTTGCCTGAAATGGAAGAGAAGATCGAACTCCTCGACGAAGGCGACGTCGCGGTGCTGGTCAACTACTACGTCAGTTACTGACGCAGCGGCTTGTGGTAACGTCGCTGCGGCCAACAAGTCTCTTCGCAAAAGCATATGTCGCTATCCCCAAGTACATTACGCATTGGCTATCGCTATCGTCCTAAGCGGCTCGCGCCCGACTACGATGCAATCGTAATTGGCTCAGGCATGAGCGGCTTGACGACGGCCGCCCTCCTCTCCGACCTTGGCAAGAAAGTCTGTGTGCTCGAGCAGCATTACACGGCCGGGGGATACACACACTCCTACGAACGAGCCGGCTACGAGTGGGACGTTGGCGTTCACTACATCGGCGAAGTCGGCGCGCCCACGCGAACGCGCAAGATGTTCGACTACCTGTCGGGCGGCGAACTGAAATGGGCGCCGATGAACGATGAGTACGATCGCTTCTACATCGGCGACAATGTGTTTAGTGCGGTTGCCGGAAAACGAGAGTTTCGCGACAACCTGATTCGTCAATTTCCGAACGAGCAAGAAGCCGTCGATCGCTACATGGCATTGCTCGATCGTTCGGGCGATGCGCTTTCCGCGTTCGGCATGGGACGTGGTATGCCGCCGCTGGCCGCCGCTGCGATGAGTCCCTGGCTGGCCTGGAAGCGACGAGGCGCATACCGCCTCACAACATGGGAAGTGCTCAGCGAACTGACTGACGATGAGGATCTGATTGCAACGCTGTGCGGCCAGTGGGGAGACATGGGTCTGCCACCGAAACGCTCGCCTTTCATGGCGCACGCCATGATTGCACGCCACTATCTTTACGGCGGCTACTACCCCGTCGGCGGATCGTGGCGCATTGCAGAGACAATCATCCCGAAGATCCAGGCGGCGGGCGGCGAGGTGTTTACCTACGCGAAAGTCGACCAGGTAATCATCGAACAAGGACGTGTCACGGGCGTCGAGATGCAGGACGGCCACCGCATACCCTGCGACTGCGTAATTTCATCGGCCGGCGTTAACAACACGTTCAATCACCTGGTGCCCGAGGAGATCGCCAGGCGAACAGGCTACCTCAGCGAACTGGAGACCGTCGAACCCAGCCTGGGGCATCTCGGTGTCTACATTGGGTTGCAAGGCACGGCGGAAGAGATCGGGCTGCCGCGCACCAACTACTGGATCTATCCGTCAAACGACTACGATGCTGCCGTGGATCGTTTTATGGATGACCCCGACGCGCCCTTCCCCGTCGTCTACCTTTCGTTCCCATCGGCGAAGGACCCCGACTACGAAAACCGTCACCCAGGCACCGCGACCGTCGAGATCGTGGCACCCGCTCCTTACGAGTGGTTCGACCAATGGCGCGGCGAAACTTGGGGTAAACGCGGGGCAGACTACGAGTCCCTGAAGGCCCGGTTCGGCGAACGACTCATGGATATCCTTTACGACAAGGTCCCCCAGGCTCGCGGCAAGGTCGACTACTACGAAGTGTCGACACCGCTTTCGACGAACTGGTTCGGCGGCTACCAGAGGGGCGAACTCTACGGCCTCGCGCACACCGGCGAACGACTGGAACAGGACTGGCTGCGCCCAAAAACAAAAATCCCGGGGCTCTGGCTTACCGGCCAGGACATCCTGACCTGTGGCGTTACCGGGGCAATGATGGCCGGGCTCATTACGACAATGAGCATGGTCGGCACCCGGAAAACGGGACCGTTGCTCAAGCGCATTTACGCCTGAAGGCAGAACTTCCGCTAGAGTTTCGGTTTCGCGTGTGCCACGAGGACATCACAGTTAAAATGATCCAGCGCTCTTGCTGCTGTACTGCCGACGATCCGCTGCTTCATCTTCGACCGCGCCAGGGCACCCATGACGACCAGACTCGCGCCTTTCTCCTCGGCGAACGCCGGTAGCACTTCTTCGGGCCGGCCTGGAAGAACGAAAACCGAGTCGTCCGGCAATTTGCTCGTCTCCGCGAGCAGCTGCATCGCCTGCTGGTGTTCTGTCCTGATCTTCTTATTGAGGTCCTCAACAGGAAGTCTCTTCGGTTTGAATGCCCACGTGGCTCGAGATCCGATTTCATCGAGCGTCTGGTAAGTGTGCAGAACGAGCAGAGCGGCCTTGCAGTCCTCGGCAATGACGCGAGCACGCTCGATTATGCTGAGATCCAGGTGCGCGGGCTTGTCGTGTGCGTGCACCGGATCGACTGCTGCAACAACCACCGGGGGCTCCTTCCAATCGACTGGCTTCACGAACCAAAGCGGACAATCAAGATTGCGGATCAGGTCCCAGTCGGCGCTCCCCAACGACGCCCTCTCAGACGGAGTGTGGTAATGGGTTCCCTTGACGACGTACATTGGCTGGCGTGCCTCTGCTTCCCGGCGAATCACGTCTGCCACATGTCGATCACCCGACTTGTTTACCTCAACCCTGACGCCGGCTTTTTCGACGGCATCAAGCAATTCTGCTATCGCCTCATCCTGTAAGGCCTCGATACTCTGGGCAATGTGCTGTGACTCGAGAAGATACACATAGCTTTCACCGAGAAAATCGGTGACAGGATCGCTCACGAGCAGGTGCAGGTTGCAGTCATGCGACTTTGCCAGCCACGCTGCACGTTCCACGACCTGTCTCGGATACTTGTCGAATTCAACAACGCAAAGAATATTGCGACTCATGACACACCTCCACGCAGCTGTGCAGGTTTACCCTACCGCCGGGTGCCGCTAATCGCACTTCGTATTAGTACGAATTGGCGCCTGCAATGGCCACGGCATTGCAGACAGCGGCGAGGATACTACCGAGGACAATCGCGTATACTGCGTCATCAATTTCGCCCAACCCAGCCAGCAATTCCATGTTTCCACCCGGCTTTCCCGGCATGCGCGCCAACCTCTTGATCACTGTAGTAGCGCTTTCTCTCGCTACGGCAGCACTAGCGCAGGATTCGGACAGACCGCAGGTCGCTCCATCACACAGCGCTACCAGGCTCGATACTGCGCCCGTCGTCGACGGCAATATCGCGGACGATCCGGCGTGGACCGTTGCGGTTCCGACATCCGGTTTCTGGCAGGTGCAACCGCATGACGGACAGCCGGCGACGCAGCGGACCGAAGTGTACGTTGGCTTCACCGACGATGCCCTGTATGTCGGTGTTATGGCCTTTGACGACGACCCGGCCGGGATCATCGTCACGGATAGTCGCCGCGACTCAAGTCTGAATGACACTGACGCATTTCTCTTCGTGATCGACGGCCTGCTGGATCGCCAGAATGGCTACGTGTTCGGTACAAATGCGGCAGGCATCGAGTATGACGGGCAAGTAACGAAGGAAGGCTCCGGCGACAACTTCGGCTCCGGCGGTGGTGCTTTCAATTTGAACTGGGATGGTACGTGGACCGTCAGCTCGCGGATCACAGATGAGGGCTGGATCGCGGAGTTCCGCATTCCCTTCCACACGTTGCGCTATGGCAGCGGCGACGTGCAGGACTGGGGAATCAACTTCCAGAGGAACATCCGCCGCAACAACGAGATCGCCTACTGGTCTCAACTCGAGCGCAATCGAAACCTTTACCGAGTTTCCGAGGCAGGCACGCTGCAAGGCGTCGCGCCCCCGCCCCAGCGCAATCTGCAGATTACGCCCTACGTACTGGGCCAATGGCAGCGTGGTGGAACGACCGAAGGGACAGAGTCTGACAACGACTTCGGATTCGACGTGAAGTACTCGATTACGCCGAGCCTGACACTGGACCTGACCTACAACACCGACTTCGCACAGGTCGAAGCTGACGAGCAGCAACTAAACCTGGATCGTTTCAACCTGTTCTTTCCGGAAAAGCGGCCGTTCTTCCTGGAGAACGCCGGTCAATTCGCAGTGGGCAACGGTGAAGAAGTCGAGATGTTCTTCAGCCGGCGTATCGGTATTGCCGATGACGGCACACCCATTCCTGTCGATGGCGGCGCTCGCTTGTCGGGCAAGATCGGTGAAACAACCAATGTCGGCCTGCTCTACATGAGTACGGCGGCGGTAGCCGGCCTCGCGCCGGGGAACGACTTCACGGTCGCCCGCATCAGCCAGGAGTTGCCGAATCGCTCCTCCATCGGCGCAATCTACGTCGACCGTGTCGGTGACGGTTCCTACCTTGTGCCTCCTGAGGAGGACACTAACAAGACCTATGCCGTGGATGGTCGCCTGGGAATTGGCGACAACATATTGCTTCAGGGTTGGGCTGCGAGAACGGAAACACCGACGCGTACCGGCCGGGACGACGCGTTCTCGTTCAAGGCGGACTACAGCTCCCCCAAATGGTCGGCAAACGCTTCTTACACGGAAGTTGGCGAGGACTTCAATCCGGAGGTCGGATTCCTGTCGCGGACAAATTACGAAAAACTGTCGGCGTTCCTGATGCGCCGCATTCGACCGGATGATCTCTGGAGCCTGCTCGAGATACGCCCACATGTTTCCTATAGCGGCTACTGGAAGCCCGATGGGTACCAGGAGACTGGCATCCTGCACATGGATGTGCACTGGGAATTCCAGACAGGAACTGAATTTCACACAGGCTACAACGTGACCCGTGCGGGTGTGATTAATGCGTTTGAAATCGTACCCGGAACGGTCGTACCTCCCGGCACCTACGACCATAGCGAGGTGGCACTCGTCTACTTCACGAACCAGTCCAAGCCCTTCAGTTTGAATCTGCGAACAGTCGTAGGCGGCCAGTTCGGCGGTGATCGCGTTTCAGTGAGACCGACAATCCGCTATCGAATCGGCGAGACGTTTCGCTCGGAGCTTTCGATCAGTTACAACGACTACGACCTGCCGTACGAGAACGGCCAATTCACGGCTAACCTCGCGCGCCTGAGGCTGTCCTACTCGTTCACGCCCAAGATCCAGCTACAGGCCCTGGTGCAATACAACGACACAAGCGAGATGCTAGGCACCAACATTCGCTTCTCCTGGTTGCGCCAGGCCAATTCGGGCTTCTTCCTGGTTTATAACGAGGTCGATGAACGCGCTGTTGGCGGTCCGCCGACAGGGCGAGAATTTATTCTGAAGTACAGCCAGATCTTCGACGTATTTAACTAGGCAGGACGTACCAGACGATTCCCAGGAAGTGGCAGATGCCGCCGCCGAGGACAAATACATGCCACACGGCATGATTGAACGGTATGCGTTTCATGGCGTAGAAGACCGCGCCAACCGAGTAACAGAGACCGCCGGCAACCAGCCATGTCATTCCGTTCGGCCCGATTGCATCGGCCAACTGTGGCGCGGCGACGACGACCAGCCAGCCCATCGCCAGGTAACTGGCCAGTGCTATCTTCGGAAAGCGATGACGGAACCAGAGCTTCTTGATGATGCCTGCCGTGGCGAGCGCCCAGATTGTCCCGAACAACCACCAACCGGTATCGGTACGCATCGCGACCAGCAGAAATGGCGTGTAGGTGCCTGCTATCAGCAGGTAGATCGCGCAATGATCGAGCAGTTTGAAGATCGCGCGGTGCCTCGATGCATACATCGAGTGATACACGGTTGACGCGAGAAACAGTGCGATCAGTGTTAAACCGTAAATTGAGCTCGCCACAATACGCCATGGGTCGGCAGCGCCTATCGAGAGATACAACATCCAGGACAGGCCGGCGATACTGAGAATCACACCGAGTCCATGCGTCAGGGCGTGAATAATCTCTTCAGTGACGCTGTACTCGGAGACGTGCTCGTTGGTTGCCATCCGACAGATCATACGCAGGTGTTGCCGTTCGCATATTGTATTTCGCGCCAGATTCGCAACAAGTTAGAATGTTTGCCCCAGAAAAGACTGTACATGTTCAACTAATGTCACGTATTTGCGGCCCGTCGGCCCTTTTTCTCACCGTATTGCTCGCCGCATGCTCACCGGGTGCGGACACGCAGGATACTGTCACGATTTCGGTCGTCGGCACTAATGACGTGCATGGCGCAATGAATGCCGAAGACGAGTTCGGTGGCCTGGTTAATTTTTCCGCCTATGTCGATGCCTTGCGCCAGGCGCGGCACAGCGATGGCGGTGCGGTGCTGCTGATCGACGCCGGTGATATGTGGCAAGGGACGATCGCCTCGAATCTCTCGGAGGGCGCGGCTGTGGTGGACGCTTACAACGCGCTCCGCGTAACGGCCGCGGCGATCGGAAATCACGAGTTCGATTTCGGACCGGAAGGGCCCAAGGCAATACCCGTCGATGCGACTGACGACCCTCGCGGAGCGCTGAAGCAACGCATTCGCGAAGCGCAGTTTCCGGTCCTTGCCGCGAACCTGATCGACGACGCAACCGGGCTGCCCGTGCAATGGGAAGGTGTCCGACCATCGGTAATGGTCGAAGCGGCTGGCGTCAAGGTCGGCATAGTCGGAGTAGTCACGTCACACGCGTTGGTGACAACGATCGCGGCCAATACAATCGGACTCTCAATAGCGCCGCTTGCGGAAACGATCGCGCGGGAGGCTGCGCAACTTCGTGCGGACGGCGCAGTGCTGGTCATCGTCGCCGCCCATGCGGGTGGCCATTGCACGGAGTTCTCCGACGCGAATGACCTGTCGTCCTGCGATTTGAATACCGAGATTATGCGTGTCGCCAGCGAACTGGAGCCGGGTCTCGTTGACCACATCGTTGGCGGACACCATCACAATCCGATCGCACACGTCGTCAATGAGACTTCGATTACCGCGAACAAGTCGAAGATCTTCAGTTTTGGCCGAGCCGACTTTCGATTCAGCCGGGAAAGCGGAGAGATCATTGAGCGCCTGGTGTTCCCTCCGCAGCGCAATACAGCCGAGTTGGAAGGAACGTACGAGAATCGTGAATTGTCGCCGAACCCAGCGGTTTTACGCATCGCAGAAGCTGCCCGTGCTCGCGCCATCGAGCTGAAAGAGCGCAAACTCGGCGTTCGCCTGGCAGAACCTTTCGACCTGGAACCGGACATCGAGTCGGCATTGTCGAATTTGTTTACGGAGGCATTGCTCGATGCCTTCGACGCCGACATCGCCATACACAATGTCTTTGGTGGCATCCGTAATGGCCTGCCCGCCGGTGATCTGGACTACGGCTCTGTGTACGAGATGTTTCCATTCGATAATATCGTCTCGATCCACGAACTTTCGGGCCAGGATCTTCGCAAAGTGGTCGCTCGCCAAGCCGGCTCACGTCGCAAGGCTGGCTTCGCCGGCATGCGCGTCTTCGTAACATGTTCTGAAGCTGGCATGCACGTCGAGATGCGGCTCGACGATGGACGCGAAATCATGGATGAAGACCGCATCCGCGTAGTCGCCAACGATTATCTCGCACTTGGGGGCGATGACATTCTGACGCCGGCGATACCGGCGGGTGGATTTGAGCTCAGTTACGATATGCCTCTCACCCGGGACGTTATTGTTGGTTGGTTCAGCGGGCAGGATGGAATACTCTACGCCGCTGATTTCGTATCACATTCGGCGCCCATGTGGAACGGTACCGATCCACTCCCCCCAGCCTGCCAGAAACAGTAAATGCGACCACAATTGCTCACACTCATACCGCTGGCTGCGGTTGCGCTCCCGGCTTATGCGAGCGACGAACCGCTCGATGAAATCACGGTGCTCGCAACCCGCCGCCCTGCGACTGTCGAGGAGGTCTCGGCTGCTGTCACAACCATCGATGGTGAGGAAGTAATAAGCCAGAAGCTCATCACTGATGCATTGGCCTCGCAGGTTGGCGTCAACCTGCAGCAAACGACCCCCGGACAGGGAGCCGTGATCATCCGCGGCCTCAAGGGGTCGGCCGTTCTGCACCTCGTGGACGGCATGCGGCTCAGCAATGCGATCTTCCGCACCGCACCGACCCCCTGGTTCGCACTGGTCCCGGCGTCCTCGGTCAAACGGCTCGAGGTGGTGCGCGGCACCCCTGCGTCGCTGTACGGCAGCGAGGCCGTGGGCGGTGTCGTGCAATCGGTATCGCGCCTGCCGGAGTTTGGCTCGGACGAGGTCGGCTATGCGGGGGACGTCGTTGCCGGATTCGATTCGGCCGAACTGCAGAAGTCGCTGCGAGCGACTCTGGACGTGGGAACACGCAGCCTGGCGGCGTCCTTCAGTGCGGAGTACCTGGAAACCGGCGATCGTCGTGTCGGCGGCGGCGACCGCATTGCACCGAGTGGCTACGAGTCAAAGGCGCTGCGCGCGGTCGTACGCGGCATATCGTCCGACGAGCGCTCTTGGTTACTGGACCTGCATTTCCTGGAACAACCCGAGACACCCCGCATCGATGAACTCGTTGCCGGATTCGGGCAGACCGAACCGTCGTCATCCGAGTTCGTGTTTGCTCCCAACCAGCGCCTGTTCGCGCATTTCCAGCATGACTACATCGCATCTTCGGGAATTGACTGGAAGTTCGACGTGGCATGGCAGCGGATCGTTGACGACCGTATCACTCGCGATTTCGAAGCGACCGATCGGCGGCTGGAGAACAACAGCAGCGATCTGTACGGATTGACGGCCAGCGCGTCTGGAGAGTCGGGAGCCTTGTGGTGGATAGCCGGCGTCGACATCTATCACGACGAAGTCCGCAGCAGTCGATTCAACCAGGATATTAACGATAGTTCGATCATCGAGCTTGCGCCGCGCTTTCCGGATGGCTCAACAGTCGGCCAGGCGGGCCTGTTCGGTAATGTGCAATGGAGACTGGCCGATCGACATGCCATGAGTGCCGGTCTTCGCTATACCGACGTTCGAATAGACCTGCCTGATGGGACGACGATCACACCGGGCAGGCTAAGCGGTGACCTGGGTTGGGTCTACGACCTGTCCGACACCTGGCAGTTTGTCGCCAACGCCGGTGCCGGTTTTCGGGCACCCAATATTGCGGACCTCGGCACCTTGGGAAATCGACCGGGTAATCGATTCAATATCCCGAACACGAGCCTCGAATCAGAGCAGGTCACTCACGGCGACATTGGTTTGCGGCATCGGTCGGACCGTTGGCAGTTTGAAGTGCAGTTGTATTCGCTGCGCTACACGGATCGTATCGCCTCAGTGTCAACGGGCAACCAGACGCCCGATGGGCGGGACATTGTACAGAGCGTCAACGCGGCGTCATCGTCTATCCAGGGTATTGAAGCAGGCTTCAGCGCAAACCTGACAGAACTCGTCAGCATCAATGCGGTACTCAATTACACCTATGGCGAACAACGCATCGCTGACGAGAATGAACCTGCCGATCGCGTGCCGCCGCTCAATGGGCGAATTACGCTGGACTACACGCCTGGCGGGTACTGGAGCTTTGAGGCCTGGCTTGTCGCTGCTGCCGAACAGGATCGCTTGAGCGCTCGCGATGTTCGTGATGTGCGAATCAATCCGCTGGGAACGCCTGGCTGGGCAATGCTGGGAGCAAGCGCGGCCTGGACCAACACCGATTGGCAAGTCACGCTCGGGGTTGATAACTTGTTCGACCGACAATACCGGGTCCATGGATCGGGGATCGACGCTGCCGGTCGAAATTTGTTCATGACTGTTCGCCGTAGCTGGTAAGTCGAATCGCAAGGGGAGAATTCACGTGAGAAAGACAATAACAAGCGGCATCGTCGCAACGCTGCTAATTGCTGGTCTGACATTGCCGGCGCTAGCCCAGGACGACGAACCGACCATGATTCCGGCGCCGGATCGCAGCGAAGGCGAAGGTCCTTTCGAGCGACTGATTATCAGGGGTGCGACGCTTATTGACGGCACCGGTGCTCCGCCGATCGGACCGGTGGATATCGTCATCGAGGGCAATCGAATCGAAGAAGTTGTGAGCGTCGGGTACCCGGGCCTCGAGATAGATCAAGACGACCGCCCTGGCGATGCGACTCGCGAAATCGACGCCCATGGTGCGTATGTCATGCCGGGAATCGTGGACACGCATACCCATACCGGTGGCTCCACTAAAGCCCCTGAAGCCGAGTACACCTACAAGTTATGGCTGGGACACGGCATTACGACGGTGCGTGGCGTCCCGAGCGGCCGAATGGAATTCTCGCTCAGCGAGAAACAGCGCAGCGCAAACAACGAAATCGCGGCACCGAGGATCTTCTCCTACCACCGGATGGGGTCTGGAGAGCGATACGAAGAGAAGACGATTCGGACCCCCGACGAAGCCAGGGACTGGGTTCGCTACGCGGCCAACGCCGGGATCGACGGGTTAAAGCTCGGCGCTTATCGTCCCGAGATCATGAAAGCGCTGTTGGACGAAGCAGCAGCGCGCAATCTCGGATCGGTTGCCCATCTCGGGCAAATGGGTGTCGCGCAGATGAACGCCCAGGATGCTGCCCGGCTGGGACTGGGCTCCCTGACGCACTATTACGGCCTGTTTGAGGCCATGTACGAGAGCAACGACGTCCAGCCCTGGCCCGTCGACATGAACTACAACAACGAACAACACCGGTTTGGACAGGTCGCTCGCCAATGGAACCTGATTGCGGGCCGCGGTTCGGACAAATGGAATGCGTTGCTCGAAGAATTCCTCGCGCTCGATTTCACGATCAACCCCACGATGACAATCTACTCGGCTGGCCGTGACGTGATGCGCGCACGTAATGCGGACTGGCACGATGTCTATACACTGCCGACGCAATGGGATTTCTTCACGCCGAACCGCGAGAGCCATGGTGCCTACTGGTTCTACTGGACCGCGGAAGACGAGATCGCGTGGCGGAACTTCTACCATGTCTGGATGCAATTTCTGAATGACTACAAGAATCGTGGCGGTCGCGTGACAGTTGGCTCCGACTCGGGATTCATCTACCAGCTTTACGGCTTCGGCACGATCCTCGAGATGGAAATGCTCCAGGAGGCTGGCTTTCATCCCCTCGAGGTTGTGCGTTCGGCGACGATGCATGGTGCCGAGGAACTCATGAAACCGAGCGGCAGGCCCATTGAGTTTGGTGTGGTCCGGGAGGGCATGCTCGCTGACCTCATCGTCGTTGAAGAGAACCCGCTGGAGAATTTCAAGGTGCTGTACGGTACCGGTGCCGTGAAGCTTGACGACGCCACGGGCCAACCGGGTCGTGTCGGTGGGGTCAGGTATACGATTAAGGACGGCATCGTCTACGATGCAAGGCAACTCCTGGCGGATGTTGCCGCGGTGGTCGAGCAGCAAAAAGCGGAGCTGGGAGACCTCAAGAAGTACTGAGTAGCTGTTCCGCTTAAACAAGTTCCTCGTCAATCGTTTTTTCGATTGCCGAGCGAATCGGACCTTCCATCAGCTTCAGTGCAAAGCCGAGGCGCACGTCGAGCTCGATATTTTGCTCGTCCACCTTCAATTGCCCGGTGACGCCGTTGCCGCGCACATGCAGCGCGTCGCCATGCCATTTCGACTTTAACGAGAACTGTTGCTGCAGGTCGGCCGCAATCAGGTCGGCGCGATTGCGCGCTTCCTCCAGCCCTAAGTTGTGGCTACGCCTAATCCTCATTCATAAGTCCCGTAATGGTCGGATTTCTAGTGTGAACACCCTAATCCTAACAGCTAGGATTCAATCATCGAAACGATCTTCCACGGGGAGACAATCCATGGCTGGCAAGAAAACCGCTGGAAAACAGAAAGATAGCGACAAGCGCGTCAACGACATTGCCGAGCAGCTCGAGCATGCATTTATGGCCGGTCTTGGTGCCCTGTCCGATGCGCAGAAGAAAGGCGCGAAGACATTTGACTCGCTCGTGAAGGAAGGCGAGAAGTTCCGCGAAAAGACGACATCCAAGACCGAATCGCTGATTGACGACGTGCAGGACGCAATTCGCGATATGGCCGACGACGCCCAGTCGAAAGCTACTGGCCTCATCGACCAGGTTCGCGGCAAGTCGCAGCTCGACAAACTGCAAAGTGCGTTCGACACACGCGTAGCCGATGCGATGGATCGTCTCAATGTCCCGAGCAAAAACGACATCGACGCGATCAACAAGAAGCTGAACAAGATCATCCGGCTTCTGAATGAAGAAGGTAAGCCTGCGAAGAAGAAAGCCCCTGCTCGCAAGCGGACCACCAAGAAACCCGCAGCAAAGAAAAAGGCTGCGAAAACGGTAAAGAAAACCAAAAGGTAGGAATTGAGCCATGACTGACAAAATTGAAGCTAAAGACGTAAAAGACGTAAAAGACGTCGAAATTAAGAAGGCACCGGCCAGGAAGCCTGCTGCGAAGCAAGTAAAGGCTGAGAAACCCGTCGTGAAGAAAGCAGCCGTCAAGAAAGCGGCCGCCAAGAAGCCTGTTGTAAAGAAGGCAGCCGCCAAGAAGCCGACTGAAAAAGTCGTTGTTGAGAAGATCCAGGAAGTTGAGAAGGTAGTCGTCGAAAAGGCGAAGACCTTCGCCGACAAGCTCGAAGACAGCCCGATTGCGGTTCCCTTCAAGGCAGTCAACAAGACATTCCTGGCAGGCGTTGGCCTGTTCACGGTTGTCCGGAAAGAACTCGACAAGAAGTACAATGAATTCGACAAGAGATTCAATAAGTACGCGAAAGACGGCGAGAAGGTCGTCGACAAATGGGAAGACGAGTTCGAAGACTTCCGCAAGGACGTCGAAAAGAAAGTCGACGAAGCACGTGACAAAGTACGTGATACGTTCAAGAAAGCTGCCTAATACCCCCCTCTAGCGGCTTTCTTTATTGAAAGGGCTACCCTTGCATAAGCTTGGGTAGCCCTTTTTTTATCGGCCGTAGTGTGCCGCAAGATCGTCGATGTACGCCGACTCGGAGTCCGCTGCAAATGGCTTCAACGCATTCAAAATGGACCCGGCGATGCGCAGGGCAGAGTCGTCCGCGCTACCCGTTTTGCCGGTCAGGG
>Ga0209456_10000272_pt1 | contig 28785 bp, 31 predicted proteins | sample COG_11_FD_184755 | JGI IMG/M metagenome (GOLD analysis project Ga0209456, IMG submission 184755) | Pelagic marine sediment microbial communities from the LTER site Helgoland, North Sea, for post-phytoplankton bloom and carbon turnover... | ecosystem: Environmental > Aquatic > Marine > Neritic...
TCGCCGCGATCAAATGCGGGCTAGGGAGCAGCCGCCGAAAACCCTGTAGGAGCGGCGCCTCGCCGCGATCAAATCGGCGCGAGGGCGCGCCTCCTACAATTCGTTATTGTCAACAAACTTGTTCGATCGAGTCTGAAATTTCAGCGTTGCATCGGGAACCTGAGGAGGAACCTCGTTCCTTCCCCCACCCTGCTTTCTACATCGATGCTGCCGCCATGGGCCTGCATGATCTTGCGGCAAAGACTCAGCCCGAGACCGTACCCGCCGGTGCCGCGGTGGCGCGATTTATCGACGCGATAAAAAGGCTCGAAAATCAGCGGCAAGTCATCTTCCGGTATGCCTTCTCCGTAATCTTCGACCGTGATCAACACGCGGTCCGGCCCCGCATGCAGACCAACTTTCACGGGGCGCTCCTGCGCGCCCGAATACTTGAGTGCATTGTCGATGAGGTTACGCAGCAGCGCCCTGACCCGCTCCGGATCCAGCAACGCACGGACGGATTCGCTGACCGTCATTTCGACGCCCGGGCTGCTACCCTCATAGGTGGTCACGAGGTCGGCGACCAGTTTCGAGAGATCAATGTCCTCGAGAATCAGGCCGCCCCGTTCGCTGGCGAGCCTTTCGGATTCGAGGATCTGATTGGTCATCCATTCCATCTCGTCCAGATCCGCTGTAATCTGATGCTTTATCTTGTCATCAGAGATGAATTCCGCCGCCAGCTTCGTTCTAGTCAGGGGCGAACGCAGTTCGTGACTCACGTCGAGCAGGAGTTGCTGCTTGGCTTTGATCTGGTCGCGTATCTTTCCCGACATATCATTGAATGCCGCCGCAAGTTCGCCCAGTTCATCATACTTGCGGATGGGAATCGTCGTATCCAGGTCTCCACGGCCCATATTCTGCATTCCACCGGTTAGCCATTCCAGGGGTTTGAACAACCAACGAACCGTTAAATAGCTGAGAGTCAAAACGACGCCGACGACCAGCACGATCAGAAGTACAATGCCGCCGTCGAAAGGTCCGTTCTGATTGCCGATCCTTCCGAATACAAAAGAATAGTTCGCATCCGCTTGATCAACTTCTATGAATATCCGGCCCCGATCTCGGGCGCCCTTCACGTTGGGGAACCCGTTGATGTGTTTGAACTCGGTGGAAATGCGTCGAGGTGGCGACGGCGTGGATGACCAGTTCATGCCCGGCGAAGTGATACGAATGGCAACGCGGAATTCGTCGGTGAGCTTCTGCGCTATTTCGTATTTGGGCGGGTTACCGATCTCGTCGATAAGGAACATCGAATACTGCGCCATGTTTTTCCCAATCAGTCCCCGGTATGGCCGGTCATCCGCGACGTGGCGAACGATACCGCCAACGGCCATGACCATGACAATTGCGGTGGCGATGAATACCAGAACGAGCTTGAAGAAAATCGAGCGTCCGACTTTTCTGATAAATCCGATCAAAGCGATATCAGTGATCCTTCAGCCGGTTTTTCCAAGGAACATATACCCTTTTCTCCAGACGGTCTTGATATAACGGGGGTCTCTGGAATCATCCCCCAGCTTTGACCGCAGGCGGCTGATGGCGATATCTATGGATCTGTTGAATGCATCCCAGTCCATTCCCCGGAGCTTTTCCATCAGGTCATCGCGGCTCAGCACCTTCCCGGGATTGGTTGCAAACAGGGACAGTATTTCGAACTCGGTTGTGGTGAGTTGAAGCGGTTTGCCGTGATGCGTCGCACTATGGCCACCGATATCTATGACGAGGTCGCCGAAATCTATTACCGGCGACTCCTGGTTCGACCGCGCTCGGCGCAGGACTGTCTGGATGCGCGCGACCAGTTCACGGGGTTCGAATGGTTTTGCCAGATAGTCGTCAGCGCCGAGTTCGAGGCCGACGACCTTGTCGCTGACTTCTCCCCGGGCGGTCAGCATGATGACGGGTAGTTTGCTCGTCTTGCGCAGTTCCTTCAGCACCTCGAACCCGTCAACCCCGGGAATCATGACGTCCAAAACGACGAGGTCGGGCGGTTTTTTGCTGATTCGCGCCAACCCCGCGCCGGAGTCGTGCGCGGTAGACACTTTGAAGTTGAAACGCGCAAGATACTCCTTGAGAAGCTCGCACAGTTTGACGTCGTCGTCGATTACCAGTATTGAATTAGCGCTCACTTATTGTCAGGTGCGGATGCTGTTTTGGGCTGGCAAAAAAGCGGGCGGCCTCCGGCCCCCGCTTTCGGGCATTGTTCAGGTAAGATTAACCCAGATCAGTCGGCGGCGGCTAACCTTGGCCGCGGCGCCCGTGCCTCCAACCCCAATCTCTCATGGTTTCCAGAAGATTTACGATCTTCTCCCGCTGCACGTCGTCGAGAGATTTATGGAACTCGATTATAGGCCCGATTACCTTCGGCGCCATGAAATCTATCCTGGATTTACGCTCGTCTATCAGCGCCATGATACGATCTTCATCCATTTCAGGCTTTTCCACTTCGGCAATGATCTGCTCGATTGTATCCGCCCGTTCCTGCCGAAGGCTGTCCCTGCTCTCGACCAGAGCGTTCTTGACATCATCCAGCTTCTGCCTCTGCTCCGTGGTCAGCTCGAGCCGGTCGCTGATGCGCTGGACCATCCGCTCCGGGTTGTGGTAACCACCATGCTGCTTGAACCCGGCAGCCGCGACGCCGATACCCAGCAGCGCTACCAGCGGCAACGCAATCCACAGTGCTCGTTTTTTCGCAATCTTGGTCATTCATCTATCTCCGGTTGTTGGTTGAATCATGGGAGAAGAAGAATACGGGCTGCCTAAAAAAAGTGCCTTTCGTTACAGTAACGAGTTGTAACAATTCGTTTCAGCCACAAATTACGACGGCCAGTTGACATGGCAACAGTATATGCCTCTACTATACGAATGACATCGGCGGAGAACACTCTATCGGATTATTATTTATCCATTCCCGTTCGCTATGCGGACACCGACGCACAGACGCACGTATTCTTCGGCAACTACTTCACCTACATGGACGAGGCGTACATGGGTTACTTGGAAGCGATCGGCTTCAGCTGGGCCGCGCTGGCGGACATGGATCTCGAGACCTACTACGTCAGCGCTGACTGTCAGTTTATGGGTCGCGCTTACTATGGAGACATGCTGCACGTTTACGCGGACTGCACCAGGCTGGGCAACAGCAGCCTGGAGGTGGAGATGTCGGTGATCAATTCGGGATCAAGTGAGCTGATCGCCAAAGGGCGCATGATTGCGGTTATGATCGATTCGACCTCGGACAAAGCGGTACGGATTCCGGACGCGTTCCGGGAAGCGGTGAATACGTTCCAATCCTGAACCGGCCGCGTTGGCGGATATTGCGGGCTATGCCGCTGCGTCCTGTATCAATCTCACCTGCAAATTGGGATCGTTGAATTCGACCGGGACTCTCCGTAGCAGTTTTTCATCCCCGACTATGAGGCTGGGGAAACCCGGGACACGCATACCGTGGCACATGGCAATGTGCCGTTCGAACTCATCACGGGTTTCCCCTGAATTCAGTGTCCGGGAAAACAGGCCGGCATCCAGGCCAAGTTCTTCCGACAGCTCGACAAGCGTGGATTCGTCGGACGGATTGCGCGCCTCGAGGTAGTACGCACGCTGTATGGCTCCGGTCATCGCTTCGTGAAACTCCTTGCCCTGCTGTGATGCTGCGATCACGGCCCGGCAGGCAGGGTATGTGGACCGGCGCGGTTTGCAATTTTCCCAGAAATCGTAATTGAAATCCGTGCCCGGGACACGCACCTGAATATTTCGCCAGGTATCCTGAAGCATGCGCTGCATCGCTTCCGGCATGGGCTCATCGCTGTCCGGCGCCAGACCTCCCAGCAAACGGGTGATTGGTATGTTCCCACCGAGCGCGCCGGTGACATGATCCCATACGGGTTTGAATGCCCAGCACCAACTGCACATCGGATCGTGGACATAGTAAAGGGTGACAGGCATGAGCGTCCGTGTGTTGGAAAGAAATCAGCCTATGATACTATACGCCGCTTTTCACGCTCCCTGGAACGGCAAATACTGAGCAAAGCGATGAAGCAGTTGAAACTTGGCGTGCCCAAAGGCAGCCTCGAACAGGCCACCCAGAAACTCTTCGCCCAGGCCGGGTGGACGATTTCACCGAAATCACGCAATTATTTTCCGTACATAGACGACCCGGAGATCAGCTGCGCCCTGGTTCGATCACAGGAGATGGCGACCTATGTCTCGAACGGTACGCTCGACCTGGGCCTCACCGGTCTGGACTGGATACAGGAGACCGGTGCGGACGTCGAAGTGGTATGCGATCTCGTCTACTCCAAGAGCTCCGACCAGCCGTGTCGTTGGGTTCTCGTCGTGCCACAGGACTCCCCGATACAGAAAATCGAGGACCTGGAAGGTAAAACTGTTGCAACAGAACTCGTTGAGTTTACCAAAAAATACTTCAGGGACAGGAACATCGTTGCCACGGTCGAATTTTCGTGGGGCGCAACGGAAGCCAAGGCGGTGGAGGGACTGGTGGACGCGGTTGTCGAGATAACGGAAACCGGCAGCACCATCCGGGCCCACGGCCTCCGCATCGTCTGCGACTTGCTGCACACCCATACACAGCTCATCACAAACTCACGGGCGATCGCTGACCCCTGGAAGAAGCAAAAGATCGACCAGATCGCGCTGTTGCTGCAAGCATCACTGTTGGCGCATCACAAGGTAGCGCTGAGCATGAACGTTCCCGCGGACAAGGTCGAAGATGTTGTAAATCTCCTGCCAAGCCTGCACGCGCCGACCGTAAACCATCTGTACGACAAGGACTGGTTCGCCGTAGAAACCGTGGTGGACAGTTCCGCGGTACGCGATCTCATCCCGAGACTAAGGGCCGCCGGCGCCGAGGGCATCCTGGAGTACGAGTTGCGAAAGATCGTGTAGCGGCACGACGTTGCGCGCGGTGACGAATCATCCGCTACTCCTGATCCGCGCCACCGCATCTGACCAGCCCTGATAGAGCCGGCTTCTCCTTTCGTCGCCCCAGGAGGGTTCGAACGAAGCATCGCACTGCCACCTGCCGGCGATGGCTTCCAGTGAGTCGAATACTCCGCTCTGTAATCCTGCCAGATACGTTGCACCCAGCGCTGTAGTCTCCGTCACCCGCGGTCGATCGACGCGTATTCCCAGAATGTCCGCCATCCTCTGCAGCAGCCAGTCGTTCACCACCATGCCGCCGTCCACGCGGAGCTCCCGCAGGGCCGCGACACCATCCGCGCGCATGGCTTCCAGCAGGTCCTGCGTCTGAAAAACCACGGACTCAAGACCGGCCTTTACGATCTCGCGCACGCCCGTATCCCGTGTCAATCCCAGTATTGCACCCCTGGCGTGCGGGTCCCAATAGGGAGCGCCCAATCCGGTGAAGGCGGGAACCAGGTAAACGTTCTGCTCAGGATCTGCTTCCTGGGCCAGCGCCGCCGTTTCCGCCCCCGACTGGATGATTCCGAGGCCGTCGCGCAGCCATTGAATTATCGCCCCGGCCATGAATATGCTGCCTTCAAGCGCGTATGTCACGTCGCCGTTCAAACGATATCCGACCGTTGTCAGCAGCCTGTTCTCGGACGAGGCGGCGGTACTGCCGGTATTCATCACAAGAAAACAACCCGTACCGTAGGTGCTCTTTACCATGCCGGGTTCGAAACAGGTTTGGCCGAACAATGCCGCCTGCTGGTCCCCCGCGATTGCGCGTATGGGCAGCGGTTTGCCCAGCAGGCTTGCGTCCGTGTCACCGAACTCGTCGGCACAGTTCCTCACTTCGGGCATCAGAGCTGCCGGTATGTTCAGAAGTTCCAGCAGCTCGTTGTCCCACCGCTGCTCGTGGATATCGAACAAGAGGGTACGCGATGCATTGGTAGCGTCGGTGGCGTGGACACGCCCGCCCGTCAGCCGCCACAGCAGGAATGAATCCACCGTGCCGAATGCAAGTTCACCATTTTCCGCCCGATCACGTGCGTTGTCGACGTTGTCTAGTATCCACCGGATCTTGGTGCCTGAAAAGTAGGGATCCAGCAGCAATCCTGTTTTGCCGGTGAACCGGGACTCCAGTCCTCGATTTTTGAGATCCTGGCATACTTCTGCGGTCCGTCTGTCCTGCCACACAATCGCATTGTAGACCGGTTCGCCGCTGTGCCGGTCCCAAACCAGGGTCGTTTCCCTCTGGTTGGTAATGCCGATCGCGGCGAATAAGCCGGCGTCGAGCCCGGAATTGGACAAGGCGCGTCGGCATACCGCGACCGTTGTTTCCCAGATCTCCTCCGGATCGTGCTCCACCCAACCCTCGCCGGGGAAAATCTGGCGGAACTCCTGCTGGGCTTCCCACCTCGGCGTCCCGGACGCATCGAATATAATGGCGCGCGAGCTGGTCGTACCCTGGTCGATCGTGAGCAGATAAGGATTCATTGTGTATAGTTCCATTTAACCTTGATGATGTGCTTGAGCTTCGGAATGATCTTCCTGGTCGCCGCAGCGCCGGCATCGATCGCGATCTGCCTCTGCTCGAATTCCAGCAGCGACATGTCTCCGATTTCAGGCTTGATGACGATGTCCGCTCTGGCGATCTCCACCGCGGACATGGCCCGCGCCATGATCAGATAAGACTGGTGCAGCACGTCTATCCATCCGTCGATCTCCCGCTCCGACGATGGCGGTTTGGTTACATCCACCGCGACCACGATATCCGCTCCCAGTTCAATTGCGGTTTCGACGGGTACAGGGCTCAGCACGCCGCCATCCACGAACTCGCGGCCGCCGATTTCAACCGGCCTGAAAAGACCCGGGAAACTGCTTGCCGCGCGGATAGCAAGGCCGGAATCACCGTAGGTAAACACCTTTTTTCTTCCTGAGCGCAGATCGGTGGATACCACTGCGACCGGGATCTCGAGTTCTTCCAGCAGCCTGTTGTCCAGCTTGTCGTTCACGAAAGCCTGCAGGGAATCACCGGTAATCCAGCCCCGCTTGGAGGCCGTGTAGTCGATCACCTCGTTGCGATCCGTCTCCAGCGCCAGCTTGGTCAGCACGTCCCCTCGGATGCCGGCTGCGTACAGTGCTCCGATAAGGCTGCCGGAACTGGTGCCGACAATGAGATCGGGCGTGATGCCGGCGTTGTCCAGCGTATTCAAGACGCCGACATGGGCAAATCCGCGCGCCGCGCCGCTGCCAAGCGCATAGGCGATAATCGGGCGACCGTCGGTTTCGGGAAGCTCCACGGGTCCGGACCCGGGCGTATGGTCGACAGGATGCCGCGGGCGCGTACTGGCGCATGAAATCAGAATCAGCGCGGTCAGAGTGAAAACAATTGATTTGGCGAAACGGTCAACCATTGGGAAATAAAGCGCGAATGAGGCGCGAAATTAACGCTAAAATGGCGAGGTGAGTCAAGGCCGTTTGCCGTTGAGGCCCCCTCGGGCTTGCCCGTTACACGCCACAGGCCGAAATTTACTGAAAAGTAATGTAAGGAACCCGCGGTTGCGGCTGTCATCTAAGACATATGAACGACGTTGGACTGTATACTCGACAGACGAGGTAAAACATGAAAAGACGCACATTCCTAGGGACCCTGGGGTTCCTGAGTTCAGGCAGCATTTTCGCACTAATGAACACCCGGACAATGGCAGGCAGCAATAGTACGATGACGGCAGATATAGAAAAATTAGAACTCAGTGACCAAGAATGGCGGAGTCGACTCACGCCGGACCAATACCACGTTCTGAGAAAAGAAGGAACGGAGCGCCCTTTCACCAGTCCATTGGATAAGGAATACGGTGAGGGCACGTATGCATGCGCCGGCTGCGAACTTCCGCTGTTCACCTCGGAAACGAAGTTCGACAGCGGCACGGGATGGCCCAGCTTCTGGGCGCCTATCGAGGGCCACGCGGAGACCAAGACGGACTATAAGCTGATACTGCCCCGCACCGAGTACCACTGCGTTCGATGCGGCGGCCATCAGGGGCACGTGTTCGACGACGGTCCGGCGCCGACCGGTCAGCGCTGGTGCAACAACGGCGTGGCGCTCAAGTTTATACCGGCGTCGGAGGCCTGATATAAGACGCAGCCCCTTTTTCTGCCTGTTTGAGGGACGCGATCTCCTGCTGCCAAACCATGGGCCCGGTCTTGTGGACCGATTCGCCCGTGCTGTCCACCGCGACGGTGACGGGCATGTCTTCCACTTCGAACTCGTGGATCGCCTCCATGCCGAGGTCCTCGAAAGCCACCACGCGTGATTTTCTAATCGCCCTTGAGACAAGATAGGCCGCACCGCCCACCGCAACGAGGTATACGGCCTGATGCTTTTTTATGGCATCGATCGCAATCTGCCCCCTTTCCGCCTTGCCCACCATGCCCAGCAATCCGGTTTTGGCCAGCATGGTCTCGGTGAACTTGTCCATCCGGGTTGCCGTCGTGGGCCCGGCCGGACCCACCACCTCGTCCCTTACCGCGTCCACCGGCCCGACGTAGTAAATGAAACGGTTGCGAAAATCGACGCCGTCGGGCAAGGGTTCGCCCCGGTCCAGCATGTCAATGATGCGTTTGTGCGCGGCGTCCCTTCCGGTCAACAGCCGACCCGACAGGAGCACGGTTTCACCCGGCTGCCACGAGCGGATTTCCTGAGCTGTTACGGTGTCCAGATTGACCCTTCGCGCACTCGGGCCCACATCCCAGGTGATACTGGGCCACTGATCCAAACGCGGCGGGTCCAACTCCGCGGGGCCGCTCCCATCGAGCATAAAGTGGGCATGTCGCGTGGCCGCACAGTTGGGTATCATGGCAACCGGTTTGGACGCCGCGTGGGTCGGATAATCCTTGATCTTCACATCAAGCACCGTGGTCAGCCCACCCAGCCCCTGTGCGCCGATTCCCAAATCATTGACCGCGTCGAACAACTCGAGGCGCAGTTCCTCCCTCGCGTTTCGCGGGCCCCGAACCTTCAGGTCGTGTACGTCGATCGGATCCATCAACGATTCCTTGGCCAGAACCGCGGCTTTCTCGGCCGTTCCGCCGATACCGATGCCCAGTATCCCCGGTGGACACCACCCCGCACCCATTGTGGGTACGGTCTTGACCACCCAATCGACGATGCTGTCGCTTGGGTTGAGCATCGTGAGTTTGGACTTGTTTTCGGAACCGCCGCCTTTCGCCGCCAGCTTCACCTCCACGGAATGCCCGGGAACGATCCGGGTGTGAACTACCGCCGGAGTATTGTCCCCGGTATTCTTTCGATTACCCGCGGGGTCGTCGACGATGGAGGCACGCAATACGTTATCGACGTGCGTGTAGCCCCGCCTTACCCCCTCATTGACCATATCCTCCACACCCATGTCACTATCCCACCTGACCTCCATCCCGACTTCCAGAAAAACGACGACGATGCCGGTGTCCTGGCAGATCGGACGCCTGCCCTCGGCACTCATGCGGGAATTGACCAGAATTTGGGCGAGCGCGTCTTTTGCGGCGGGAGACCGCTCTTTTTCGTAAGCCGCGTGCACCGCCTGAATAAAATCAATGGGGTGGTAACAGGATATGAACTGGAGCGCGTCTGCGATACTCTGAATAAAATCTTCCTTAGCGATCGTAACGGGCATTGCGTTTTCCTTTATCGTTGAGTGACTTGGGCGGATTGTAGCCTGCATTGCGCAATCGCGTAGCATAATGATTTAAACTACCATCCGTGGAGATCAGACCTTTTTCCATTGCGGACAAATCCGCCCTGATCGAACTCTGGGAACGTTGCGGCCTGACCCGGCCGTGGAACGACCCGACCAAGGACATCGATCGCAAGCTGGGGGTGCAGCCGCACATGTTCCTGGTAGGCAGTATCGGAGACCAGATCGTCGGATCGGTGATGGCGGGATATGACGGCCATCGCGGATGGATAAACTACCTTGCCGTCTGCCCCACCCTACGGCGCCGGGGCTACGGTCGCAAACTGATGCAGCACGCCGAGGCGCTCCTGGACAGCGCCGGCTGTGCAAAAATCAACCTGCAGATCCGCCGCGACAATGGTTCCGCGATCGAATTCTATCGAAGTCTGGAGTACGACCTGGACAAGGTGATTAGCATGGGCAAACGCATGCACACGGATTATTGATCCCGCCATGATGACACACGCCATAACCAGAAAACCCGGCCCCAATTTCGCCGACGGCCTGACCACGGCCTGTATTGGCAGGCCCGACCACGGGCTCATTGTCCAGCAGCACGACGCCTACGTAAATGCGCTGAAAAACCGCGGCCTGTTCGTAATCGAACTGGACGCGCTCGACGCCTACCCCGATGCCTACTTTGTCGAGGATCCGGCCGTAGTTGCTCCGGATGTTGCCGTCATCACCATTCCCGGCGCACCTTCCCGGCGGGGCGAACAACAGTCACTCGAGGAGATCCTGCAGGCGCATCGTAAGATAGAAAGAATTGCATACCCGGGTACGGTCGACGGCGGAGACGTCCTGATGGTCGGCAACCATTTTTTTATCGGCGTCTCGGCTCGGACGAACGCCGAAGGCGCTCGGCAGTTGGTTGAAATACTGGCGCGCTATGGTCACACCTGTACCACCGTGGCCGTGAAGCACGGATTACACCTGAAATCCGACGTCAACTACATCGGAAACAACACCCTGTTGACTACTTTTGCTTTCGAAACCAGGACCGAGTTCCAAAACTTCAAAAAAATAACCCTGAATAAACAGGAATCCTATGCGGCCAACTCATTGCTGATCGACGATTGCCTGTTCGTTCCCAAAGGATATCCGGATGCTCTCAGCAAACTGAAGCAAACGGGTTATGATGTAATCGAACTGGACGTGAGCGAGGTGCGAAAAATGGACGGAGGCCTCACCTGCATGTCGCTGAGGTATTAGGTTATGCGCAACCACAAATTCAATGGTAAATGCCTGTGCGGCCGAATCAGGTTCGAAGCCGAGGGCGAACCACTATGGGTCGCCCATTGCGGAACCCCGCCCAGCTACGAATCAGAACGGTGTCCGGGCGAAATCTATTTCTACATCAGCGTGATGGACACACCGGATGTATTCAAGCCGCAGAGGCACGTATTCCACGAAGAACACATATCCTGGTTGGAACAAAACGATGACCTGCCGCGATACGAGGGCATCGACAGGAACGAGCCTTCCTCCTGGGGCCCAAAACGTTCGCCGGGCAATTGACCGTCGCCCTCGAACGCCTGGACCCGGGATCGGACCACGCGCTCGCCTTGATCGCGGAACTCGACGGCTACCTGCTGGAGCTGTATCCGCCGGAGAGCAACCACCTCGATTCCATCGAGGAACTGTCCAGGCCTCACGTTTACTTTATTGGCGCATTTGAAGACAGCTGCGCCATAGGATGCGGCGCGGTCAAACTGCTGGACGGCTATGCGGAAATCAAGCGCATCTACATCAATCCCAAACACCGGGGGAAAGGCGTCGGCGGCCTCATTCTTTCGGAGTTGGAGGATATTTCCAGGCACGCCGGACTCGACATCGTACGGCTCGAAACAGGCGTCCGCCAACCGCAGGCCATGCTTTTGTTCGAAAGCAAAGGTTATCGAAAGACGGGGCGCTTTGCCGATTATCCCGATGATCCATTGAGCGTATTCATGAAAAAGAGACTTCGCGCACGGACTACCGCAAACGGTTCCGCCGGGAATCAAGGCAATGGTTGAACAATTGAAAGGCAAGATCGCCGTCGTCACCGGGGCGGGCAGGGGCATAGGCCGTGCCGTGGCAATCGCCTACGCCGGCGAGGGATGCGCCGTGTGTTGCTTCGCGCGGACGGAGTCCGAAGTCGCGGCCACGGTATCCTATATTGACGGTCGGGACGGTAAGGCGATGTCAAGAATTACGGACGTTACCGACTATGGCGCGGTGGAGAAATCCTTTGAAACCGCGTCTGACACGTTCGGTGGAGTTGATATCGTCGTCGTCAATGCGGGTGTGTCCTTGAATGCAACGGTCGAGGCCGGAGATCCCGCAGAATGGCAACAGGTTTTGCAGACCAACCTGGTGGGGGCTTACCACACCGCAAAGGCCGCCATTCCACACCTGAAGGCGCGCGGCGGCGGCAAAATCATATTCATCGGCTCCGGTCTCGGCCACCGCGGGCTGCCCGGAACCTCCGCCTATGCCTGCTCCAAGGCGGGCGTTTGGAGCCTGACCCGGATACTGGCTCAGGAACTGATTACCGAAAATATTGCGGTCAACCAGCTCATCCCGGGGCCGGTCAGAACCGCAATCAACAAACAAGATGACGAGGAACTGAGGGCGCAACTTGGACGGACCGAATGGATCAAATCGCCCGAGGAAGTCGCACCGATGGCGCTGTTCCTGGCGACACAGCCTGACAGCGGCCCAACGGCCCAAAGCTTCAGCCTCATGCGGCGAGACAACTGAGCAAGGCCATGAAATATCGGATAGAAAAAGACACCATGGGAGAGGTCAGAGTGCCCGTGGATAAATATTGGGGCGCCCAAACAGAACGATCTCGAATGAATTTCAGGATCGGTCCGGCCGGCTCGATGCCGACGGAGATCATACACGCGTTCGCCTATCTCAAAAAAGCCGCCGCTCACGCCAACTGTGATCTTGATGTACTGACGCGGGACAAACGGGACCTGATTTCGCAGGTATGTGACGAGATCATCGCGGGTGAACTGGACGATCAGTTCCCGCTGGTCATCTGGCAGACCGGCTCCGGCACCCAGACCAATATGAACGTGAATGAAGTCATCGCCAACCGCGGCAACGAACTTGCAGGGAAGCAGACTGGAAACGGTGAAACTATCCTGCAGCCCAATGACGACGTCAACAAGTCGCAGTCGTCGAACGACACATTTCCGACCGCGATGCACATAGCCTGTTACAAGATCACCGTTGATTGCATGATCCCGGCAGTGGGACGATTGAAACAGACGCTCGAAGCGAAATCTTACGAATTTAACGACGTGGTGAAAATTGGAAGGACCCACCTGATGGATGCCACCCCGCTGACCCTTGGACAGGAATTCTCCGGCTACGTATCACAACTGGAACACGGATTGAACGCTCTGGGCAATACCCTTGAACACCTGTCCGAACTGGCCCTGGGCGGAACGGCAGTCGGCACGGGTTTGAACGCCCCTGAAGGATACGATGTCATGGTCGCCGGGCGTATCGCCGAATTCACTGGACTTCCGTTGGTCACCGCGCCAAACAAGTTCGAATCCCTGGCGGCGCACGACGCCATTGTCGAATCCCACGGCGCGCTGAAGCAGCTGGCGGTTTCGCTGAATAAAATCGCAAATGACATCAGGTTGATGGCGTCCGGCCCCCGTTCGGGAATAGCTGAACTCATCATCCCCGCCAACGAGCCGGGATCTTCCATCATGCCAGGCAAGGTGAACCCCACGCAGGCAGAAGCCTTGACGATGGTCTGTGCCCAGGTCATGGGCAACGACGTGGCCACATCGATCGGCGGGGCTCAGGGCCACTACGAACTGAACGTATTCAAGCCGATGATGGCGTATAACTATCTGCAGAGCTCCCGCCTGCTTGCGGATTGCTGCAGGTCGTTCAACGACAATTGTGCTGTCGGTATCAAGCCGAATCGCGGCAGAATCAGCGAGCTCGTCAACAATTCCCTGATGCTGGTCACCGCCTTGAACACGCATATCGGATATTACAAGGCGGCCGAGATCGCCATCCGAGCACATGACAACGGCACGACTCTGCGGGAGGAAGCGATCCGCTCCGGCTATGTCACGGCAGATGAATACGACCAGTGGGTCAATCCTGAAGAGATGACCGGCGTGCTGAAACCCAGGTCATGAATTCCACCGGGCGGATTACCCCAAGGAAGGCTCCGTTTTCTGTACGCTCTCCCGGCCGCTGATCGCATCCCACCAGGCGGTCAATCCGGGATTCTTATCCAGAATGGGTCCGCTTTCGGGTGTGTTTCGAAAATAAACGAAGATCGGGATCAAATGGAGATCAGCAAGGGTTATCCGGTCGCCCGTTGCAAGGTAGGTTTGACTGCCGCGAATTCCGGAAATCACGCTCATGCATTTTTCAATCTGGGGCAGCGCCGCGCTGATTGCGCCCTCGTCCGCTTCCTTGCCAAGCATCGGCATGACCAGTCTCTGAATTACCAGCTGCCCCAAGGTACTCGGGTAAACATAACTGTCGACAATGCTGATGATCTGGTTCATTCGCGCGCGCTGTATGAGGTCTTCCGGTTGTAAAGACGGGCCCTCGAATGCCTCGTCGACATAGCGATTAATGGCGCTCACCTCATAAAGCGAAAGGCCGTCGTGCTCGAACGCGGGGACCTTGGCGAAGGGATGCCGTTCGATCTGCTCGGCCGGCATGGGTCCGCTTAGAAAATCGAATTCGACAAGATCGTATTCCACACCTTTTTCTTCGAGCGCCAGTCGCGCACTCCGAACATAGGTGCTGTACGCCGGACCATAAACAGTCGGTTTACTCATTTCTCATCCTCGTCTTCAGTTGATTGTACCCGCCGAATTGCGAATTCTTTCACGACCTGGATAGTACCAGCAACCCGGTGATTCCGCCTACACTGTCAGCGACTCAGCGAGTTTTCACAATGCCTCGATGTACTCGACCATCCGTTTGCGCATCGACCGATCCGGCAGACGCCCCATGCCCGCATCCATATTGTCGTTGAGGTGTTTGACCTTGGTTGTAGCGGGAATCACGTTGGTAATCCGTGGATCACCCAGCAGGTACTTGAGAAAAAAATTACCCCAGCTGGCGCAGTCGAATTCCGCCGCCCAGTCGGGCAGCGACATGCCCTTTACCTTGCGGAAAAGGCGGCCTTTTTCATAGTTTCTGTGGGCGATGGTCGCTACTCCGTGATCCGCGGCTGCCGCCAGCAATCTAGTTTCCGCCTCCCGGCTGGCGATTGAGTAGGGGAACTGTACGTAGTCCAACTTCTCCTTGCTGATCCATGATTCGAGCTCGCCGAAAGCGCCCGGGGTGTAGTGCGTAATGCCCGCGTAGCGCACACGTCCCCGCTCCACCAGCTCGCGAATGGAACTCAGATGGGTTTGGGTGTCCGTCAGGTTATGCACCTGCATCAGGTCGATGCGATTGGTCGCCAGCAGCCGAAATGAATCCTCCATCTGCGCCTTTCCCGACGACTCGCCCGTGGTCCAGACCTTGGTTGCGAAAAACAACCGATTGGCAATGTCGAGGCTCGTTACCAGTTGTCCCACGACGCGCTCCGCCTGTCCGTACATCGGCGACGAGTCCACCATGGTGCCGCCGCGATCGACAAATGTCCGCATGACGTCCCGCAATGGTGCGAGCTGTTCCACGCCGCCGCCCGTGTCGAACGTCCGGGCGGTACCCAGGCCCACCGCCGGGATTTGCTCACCGCTCGATGGGATGGTGCGCTTCAACGCCCCTTCGCTGGCACCGGACTCATCGATTGCCCACGGCAACACCAGGCCCCCGGCAAAAGCCGTCATGCCCATACCCAGCAATTTGCGACGATATGCACTGTACATCGTGTGACCTCCTGTTGATCAGCGTGTGAATTGAACCGGCTCGGCCGCGTATTCGTCACCCGCCGGTTCGAGCCGCTCGCGCGCGCGCCCGAGCTTCCAACCCGTAGCCAGCCAGATCGCGGCGACCAGCGCGCCGGTTATCGCGATTCCCGATGCCATCATACCAACGGCGCTCATCCCGGCGTAGAACCAGCCGCTGACGGCATCTCCGCCCCGATACACCACGGTATCGATGAAATTCTTGGATTTATACTTGTCCTCCCGCGACAGCACGCTGAAACACATCTCCCGACCCGGCCTGGCTATGGCATAGTTGCCCGCGCGCCGAACGATCTGCACCGACGCAATCACCAAAAGTGCGGGGGCTATGCTAAGCAGAACGAATCCGGCCATTACCACTGCTGGCACCAGCGCCAGCAGGAATGGCAGACCCCAGCGCGTGGCCATTCGTCCGGTAACGAACAGCTGTAGTGAGATCGTTAGCCCGTTGGTGGCCAGGTCCATCATCGCGAATACGCGGGTCCTCTCACCAGAATCCGAAAATGCTTCACTGACGATTTCGGCCTGCAGGAAATACAGGAATGTCGACGTCGCGGTAAACAATAAAATGTAAATGCATATGCCCAGGAGATAGGGTGACCGGGCCACACGCCGAACGCCATCGAAAATGCCCCCCCCCAGTGCGGCGGCGTCCCTGTGTTGATCGGTCGCCCAGTACCGCAGCCTGAACACACAGTACAGGGCCGCAGCCAGGAAAAGTGCGGAAACCGGCAGCAGGTTGATCGGTCCCAGCACACCGACCAGCGCGGTTGTCAAGGCCGGACCGGTAATCGCTCCTGCACTGCCGCCAGCCGCGATAAAGCCGAACAATCGCTTTGCCTGCTCACCGTCGAAAACATCCACCATGTATGACCAGAACACCGACACAACGAACAGATTGAACACACTGACCCAGACGAAGAACGCCCTGGCCAGGTACTCAGGGGAGATGATGTCTTCACGATAGAGAACAAAGAACGCGAGTATATTCAGCATAAAGAACCCGTAGACCACCGGCAGTAACTGCGCCCTCGCATAACGGGAACTGACCCACCCGAACAGCGGGACCGCACACAGCATTGCCGCGAATGTCGCGGTGAACAGCCACTGCAGGTTGTCGACGCCGCCCTGTATGCCCATTTCATCGCGGACCGGACGCAGCACATAGTAACTGCAAAGCAGGCAGAAAAAATAAGCAAACGAGTACAGTAGCGCCTTGAGTTCAGCGGGCCTGGCGCTGACTGATTTGCAAATCCAGGCCACCACTCCGCCGCTTGCGCTTTGTCTAGCCCGCATATTGCACCAGTATCCCGAGCGATGACGCAGGACAGGTTTGGCTGAGCGCCGGCCTGGAGCGAGGAGCGTAGCCGTCGCTACGGTCCGAGTGAAGATCAAGCCCAGGCGAAGCTGAACAAGTCAGCGCCGGGATAGGCCGACCCCGATGACAAACCGTCCTTTGAATCAATCTATCCATATCGGTGTATATTTAAAATAGATCAAGGGCATAGAAAACAATCACGGCCGGTCTGGTGCAATATGCGGGCTAGGCATTCGGGCTAGCGGTCCGCTACCACTCGCCCGTATTTTCCATCGACACCCAAGGTTCTTGCGGCGGCAGGGACGCGCCGCGCTGCAGAAATTCAATAGAGATGTTGTCCGGAGTCCGGACGAAAGCCATATGGCCGTCGCGGGGCGGGCGATTGATCGAAACACCGGCGTCCATGAGACGTTCACATAATTCGTAGATGTTGTCGACACGGTAGGCCAGATGGCCGAAGTTTCGTCCTCCGGAGTATTCCTCCGGATCCCAGTTATAGGTCAATTCGAGTACCGGGGAACTTCCCGACCTGGCGCGCTCGGCGTCGCCGGCGGCAGCCAGGTATACGAGAGTGAAACGACCCTGTTCGCCGTCGTATCGATCAATTTCCGCCATGCCGAGCTTGTTGCAGAAAAAATCGAGTGAAGCGTCAAGGTCCCTAACTCTAACCATCGTGTGCAGGTATTCCATGTAAAACCTCTTTTTAGTTGTTGAAAAACGATAGCGGGACAATATTGCCCCGCAACTTTGAAAGCAACCAGCAGCCCATATATTGCACCAGCAGGGTAGGACCGGATTAGCTTTGGACGTCGCTTTCTTTATATATACTCCACACAACAGCTCATTTCTTTGTTTTCATGGCACAGCAGAACGACACCACTGACCGCATGGGTCGCATGATCCAATGGCTCGACGCCAATATCTTTTCCCTCGGGCGTGACATGCGGATGTCCTATCTGCCGCCGCTGATGGTGTACATAGCTGCCGGGGTGTCGGGTCTTACCGGGATCGTAGGCACATTCTTCGTCAAGGACTATCTCGGTTTGTCCGCCGCGTTCCTGGCTGCCCTCGGATTCTGGGCGGGTATCCCTTGGGCGCTCAAGATGCCTGTTGGACATCTGGTCGACCTTTTCTGGAAATGGAAATCCGCGCTGGTATTCCTCGGCGCCGGTTTGATCGCCGCCAGCCTTGGCATCATGGTAGGCCTCATCGAATATACGGACCGCATGCGGCAGGTGATGACCGTCGAAGCCTGGTTTGTTCTGAGCACGCTACTCGCACCCATCGGCTACGTCGTCCAGGACGTCGTCGCGGATGCGATGACCGTTGAAGCGGTGCCTCGCTTCGATGAGCGTGGAACAGAAATCGAAGAGGGCCCTCGACGGTTGATGCATACCACCATGCAGACCCTTGGCAGAATAGCCATCATCGGGGGAACGGTGCTCGTCGCGATGATCAACATCGTAATGTTCGCAGATGCCGGTGAACTCGCCGAATCCGAAACGGCATCGATTTATGCCAGGATCTATATCATGGCCATGATCATTCCGATAATTTCGGTGTCCGGTGTAGCGCTGGGGGAATACCTCAAGTACCTGCACCGGAAACAACTCCGCGGTCAAGGCCTGAACCAGGATCTTATACAGGCAATGATGAGCGCACAGCAGGAGAAACCGCAACCGAACTGGTGGATCCTTGGGGGCAGCCTGGGTTTCGTCATATTCACACTTACCATGGGTTTGAGTGATGTCCCATTCAGTCAAGAGATCATTTTTGCAGGATCCATGGCCATCGTCATATTTTTGATATCCAGGATCACCGGTTCGCTGGACCGGAACGCGCGCAGCGTCCTGGTCGGGACGGCTGTTCTGGTATTTGTATTTCGCGCCGTGCCCGGGCCCGGAGCCGGGGCAACCTGGTGGACCATAGATGAATTGAGTTTCGATCAGCAGTTCCTGTCGGTTCTTACGCTGATCGCCAGCACTCTCACACTGCTGGGTATGTTGATTTTTCGCCGGTTCATGGCAGAGCGGTCCATGGCCTACATCATCGGATTTCTCACCCTGGCGGGGGCGGTGATGTCCTTGCCGAACATCGCAATGTACTACGGCGTGCACGAATGGACGTCCTCGGTCACCGGCGGCGTCGTGGATGCCCGCTTCATTGCGCTTATCGACACCACGCTCGAATCGCCTCTCGGCCAGATCGCGATGATCCCAATGCTGGCTTGGATCGCCAATTCAGCGCCCTCGACATTGAAGGCCACATTTTTTGCGGTGATGGCTTCCTTCACCAACCTGGCCCTGTCAGCCAGGGAACTGGGCACCAAATACCTGAATCAAATATTCTTCGTGAGCCGGGAAGTGACAGACGCGGCCACCGGCGAGGTTACCGTCGCCGCCAACTATAATGAACTTGGCTATTTGTTGATCAGCGCAGCGATTATCGGTTTGCTCGCTCCTTTCGTGGCTATCGTGCTGGTAAAGATCAGCCCGCTCAGAAGTGTCGGGGACGAATGAAACCGCCTTAAACGTGTAGCCCGGGTTTCATCCTCAGCACCCTCAATACACGCTGAACTCATCGGTGTCTGGCCCTGCATCGAGTTTCGGACAGGTGCATTCCTGCCCGACGACGAGGCCCGGTGAAAACAGCAACATGGAGAATTCCGCCCGGTCGCGATAACCGAGCGGACGATACATGCAAACACCGCTCGGAATACTGATGCATATGCTGGCTAGAAACAACCTGCGTGTTAGAATCGCGCGCCTTGCGCGCAGGAATCCATTGGAGAACTCTCGATGAAAATCAAACCAGAACACCACTTTAAGACACGGGAAGTACACGCGGGCGTCCGTCCCGATCCGGTTACGGGCGCAATTCTGACGCCGATCTACCAGGCAACGACCTACGTGCAGGAGTCCGTGGACGACTATCTGGCCAAGGGTTACTCATATAGCCGCTCCGGCAACCCGACGGTGGCGGCACTGGAAGAACGTATCACGGCTCTCGAAGGCGGGGCCGGGACCGCTTGCTTTTCCACCGGTATGGCAGCCACCAGCGCGATCATGATGGCTTTATTGAATAACGGGGACCACGTGGTGCTATCGGATGTGGTCTACGGCGGTACGCACCGACTGTCAACCCGCGTGCTGAGCCGCTTTGGCGTGGAGTTCAGTTTTGTCGACACCGCCGATCCGCGGAACGTCCGCGACGCAGTAAGGGACAACACGCGGCTGATTTTCACTGAAACACCGGCCAATCCGACACTCAAGCTCACCGATATCGCCGCAGTATCCGATATCGCCAGGGAGCACGAAATTCCGCACTGCGTGGACAACACTTTTCTGACACCGTACTTTCAACGACCCCTGGAGCTTGGTGCGGATCTGTCCATGCACAGCACGACCAAATACATGGACGGGCACAACGTAACGGTGGGCGGCTCCGTGACCGCCGCTACGATGGAACTACTCGAACAGATACAATTCGTGCGCAATTGCCTTGGCTCGAACATGTCTCCTATGGTCGCGTTCTTCACTCTCCAGGGCTGCAAAACCCTGAGCACCCGATTGGAGGCGCAGTCAGCCGGTGCGATGAAAGTGGCGCATTTTCTGGAGTCGCATCCGATGGCTGAACAGGTGGTCTATCCCGGGCTCGAATCCTTTCCGCAGCGCGAACTGGCGCAACGGCAGGCCAGCGGTTTCGGGGCAATGCTCTGGTTCGAGGTCAAAGGCGGCGTTGCCTCGGGAAAAAAGCTGATGAACGCACTGGAACTCTGGAGCCTGGCGGAGAATTTGGGTTCGGTAGAGTCCCTGGTTACTCATTCGGTCACGATGACTCACGCCGACATGGACCCGGCAGATCGACAGCGCGTGGGAATCAGCGACGGTCTGGTGCGCCTGTCGGTGGGCCTGGAAGATCCGGACGACCTTATCGCCGATTTAAGGCAGGCATTGGACGGACTTTAACCCGCATATTGCACCAGTATCCCGAGCGATGACGCAGGACAGGTTTGGCTGAGCGCCGGGTTTACTAATCGAAGCCCCTCCCGGCCACAACATACCAGCCTTGTACGAAGTCGCACTCGTGGTCGATCAACCATTTTAACTGCGCTTGCGTTTCCACACCCTCCGCCACAACGGAAAGGCCTAGTTCATGACCGATATGGATGGTGGCACTGATAATATGTTCTTCAACCGTGTGCTTGCCGATGCCTTGAATGAGCGACTTATCCAGCTTGAGCAGGTCGAGAGGGAGTTGCTGCAGCATGGAAAACGAGGTGTATCCGGTTCCGAAGTCATCCAGGGCAATGCGTAATCCGAGCTCCTTGATCGAACGTAAGGTGCGATTGATCTGATCCGGATCCGACACCGCCACGGTTTCCGTGACCTCGACAATGAGATGCTCGGGATTCGCGCCGCTGGCGTACAGGTGGCTCGCAATCTCATCGACAATGGAACTATCGAGCAAAGACAGGCGCGATAGATTGAAGGCCGTGGTCTGAATATCGGAGTCATGCTGTTCCCGCGATGCAAGATGAAGTGTAATGCTGTCCAGTTTGCGTATCAAACCGGTGGACTCGGCGATCGGTACGAAATGGTCCGGCGCCACGATTTCACCATCCTGCCTCCAACGCAAGAGTCCTTCACGAAAACCAAGCGAACGGTCCCTGACATGGTGGGCATGTTCGAAATCCAGATAGAAATCTCTCTGGGAAATCGCCTGGCGAAGCTTGGATTCCTGAATGAAGAGTCTCTCGGAATATTCGTTGATGCTGTCGGTGTAAAACTGAAAATCAATATGGTGGCGCTTGGCATGGTACATCGCAATGTCAGCGTTGGTGACCAGTTCGTCCGCCGTCAGCCCCCCTTTTGGATAAACCGCCACGCCTATGCTCAGATCCACCGGGAGCTCCAGTTTGTTGACATAGGCGGGCGTGCGCATGGCCTGGCGAATACTTGATGCCAGCGCCCGTATGTCTAAATCGATACTGGCATCGATGACCGCACCGAACTCGTCTCCTCCGATCCGCCCCAGGTAGATATTATCGGGCACGATCTGCCGCAATCGCGCGCCAATCTCCGCTAGCAGCAGGTCTCCGGTCTGATGACCAAATGTATCGTTGATGACCTTGAATCGGTTGAGATCCAGGTACATGAAAGCGGGATTCTGATGCTTTACGATATGTTCGAGCACCTCACTCAGGTGCTCGAAAACGGCAAGGCGATTCGGCAGCCCGGTCGTCGAGTCCGTATAGGCCAGATCGCGGATGCGTGTTTCGAGTTTGTGCCGCTCCGACAAGTCGATTATTTGAGCGATCAAGCGGACTACTTCGCCATGCCGGTTCCGGACTGCCGCCAGTTTCAGTAATCCATATATTGTGCGGCCGCTCTTGTGAATGTACCTTTTCTCCACGGACATCGATGGCGCGACCGATTTTTCGAGAGATTCACGCAAGGTTCTATTGGCGTCGACATCGTCGGGGTGTGTTATAACGACCTTGTCGGAAATGATTTCGTCACGCGTATAGCCGAGCAGTTTGCACAATGCGGTATTGACATGTAGGAGTTGTCCGTCGGACGCGGAAATCGCCATGGCAACAGGCGCGTTGCTGAACATGTCTTGGTAAATCTGGAGATTATCCACGCTGCCCAGACTATCCTTATGCGTGCGGGAAGCCGGCCAATCGGCGGGAGAATTCAGCATGTCAAATCCGGGATTGGATATCAGATGCAATTGATCATATAGTAAACGTCACGTCGGCGTCCACCAGTGCCCAGAGGTCATCGTATGATGAACAGAGCAAACGCCAAACATTCGCTGTCGGTTTAATGTTGACGGCTGCCATTAGTTTTCAGGCATCAAATCCGAACATCCGGTGGCCGGGCGGTATGGGAATCTGCGGGCAACCGTCCTCGATTGCGGATAGAGTAGCCCGGGCAGTGAGATTCACCGTGGAGAAAGGCCGCTGCTTGTGCCGCAGGGACACCCCGCGCTGTCACCAATCCGAAAGACGCAGCCTCGACACGATGATGTTTCCAGAAATGAATCGTGAAGATATACGTTTGCCTGATCAGTCTTGAAGCGATGTTGTCTGCGCAGCGGCTGTCACTTGCCGACGCACCGGACTACTTGGCAGACAATGGATTCAGCGGAATCGAGCTCCTTGACAGGCAGCTGTCCGTCGTCGATGACGATGCCCTCCTCGCTCTTGGTCGACGCTGTACAGCACGTGAATGCGGAGTTATCGTTGACGCGGGCTGCGACCTGACCCTTTCGGACCCGGTTGCGATCGAGGCCGAACTTGATCATTTGAGAAAAGTAATCGACCAGGCCGCCCTGCTGGGCTGCTCTGTTGTCAGGGTTGCCCTGGGTGGCTCCCGCTTCAGTATTCAAAAACTGATTCGCCGTGCCCGTACACCGGATTTCGGGAGGGCTGACGAGGCGCGTAGTATCATGTCTTCCGCCCGCGTACGTCAGTTCGGTTATCTTTACCGCTCTCACACATCGAACTTTATCGGCTTCGACGAAAGCAGGTTCGACAACACGATCCAGGCGCTGGACAGGATTCTTCCCTATGCCAATGGACGGGGAATCTCCCTGGCCATTGAAAACCACTGGGGCATAAGCTCACGGCCCGAATGGATCCTGCGCATCGTGGAGGGTGTTTCGGAACCGAATATCGGCACCTGCCCGGATTTCGGTAACTTTCCCTCGCTGACCGACCGTTATCAAGGATTTGCGATGCTCGCCCCGCTGGCATTGCACGTCCAGGCCAAATGCTGGAGTTTTGGAAAAGCCGGAGAGGAGCGCACAATCGACTTCGGACGGTGTCTGGAAATACTCGGGAAGTCCGGCTACGATCGGACCGTCGCCGTTGAATACGAGGGCGGCGGTGACGAAATGGAGGCCTGTATCAAAGCCAGAGAACTGATTCTCGGGAACCTGTGAGTGCACTATAATCCAGACACAGAGTTAACTTGTATTGATTACCAGGTGGCTATGGATGCGTGATCCGGCATTGCACATGTCCCGCGCCTCTGGCGAACGGAATTTACCCGGGATCCTGATTGAATATCTGGAATAAAACGACATTTGTTGCGGGGACTTCGACATAGATGAAAATGACTACCGAACAATTCCGGGCCTGGGAACACAAGAACATCACGCTGGTGGGGATGTCCGGCGTGGGCAAGACACACCTGTCGAACATGCTGCGCAAGTTCGACTGGTTCCACTACTCCGGAGACTACCGGATCGGAACCCGCTATTTGAGTGAGCCAATCCTCGATATTGTAAAAAAGCAAGCGATGGAAATTCCACTTCTGAGAGAACTGCTGCGCTCAGACTACATCGCCATCCAAAACCGCATTTCAATCGACAACCTTGGCCCAGTTTTGAGTTTCGTCGGAAAACTAGGAAATCCCGAGCACGGTGGCGTTCCCCTTCGTGAATTCCGGCATCGACAGGAACTCTATCGCATCGCAGAGATCGATGCTATGCGGGACGTTCCCGATTTCATCCACAAAGCCCGCTATGTGTATGGCTACAACCACTTCATCAACGATGTCGGAGGCAGCCTTTGCGAACTGGAAGACCCCGAAGTGATCGACATTCTGGTCAAACACACGCTGATCCTGTACATCGAGGTCAGCAAGGCCGGTGAAGCCGAGCTGCTCAGGCGTGCCGAGGAGGACCCCAAGCCTTTGTACTACAGACCCAAGTTCCTGGCGCATCATCTGGCCATGTATCTGGAACAGAACGATCTGCCATACGCCGCATTGATCGATCCCGACGAGTTCACGCGGTGGATTTTTCCTCACCTTTTTAATTCGCGGATCCCGCGTTACGAGACTATAGCCGAGCCCCATGGCTACGCCGTCACAGCGGCGGAAATCGCTGCTCTGCGCGATGACAGGGATTTCATCGACCTCCTGGAAACCGCCATTGACCGCAACGAACCCCCGGAAGTGGCGGCCGCCGGCTGACATCATGCCGTTAGTCGCACACAACGACCTGCCCACATTTCAGCGCCTGCGAAGCGAGGGACAACCCGTGCTGGAATACGGTCGCGCAAAAAAACAGGATATACGCGAACTGCACATAGGCCTGTTGAACATGATGCCCGATACCGCACTCGCCGCGACTGAACGCCAGTTTCTTACGCTGATCGGACAGAGCAATCAAATCGCCCAGTTCTACATCCATCCGTTCTCCATAGACGAACTCAAACGCGCCGAAACTGCGCAGAAACATGTCGATCAGTATTACGAGCCTTTCTACAAACTGCGTGAGGACGGTTTGGACGGACTGATTATCACCGGCGCCAATGTGACCCGGCCCAATCTGGCCGAAGAGCCTTTCTGGGATCCCCTGATCGAGATCATCGACTGGGCGGTGGAAAACGTAACCTCGATACTCTGCTCCTGCCTTGCGACCCATGCGGTACTCCAGTTCAGGCACGACCAGCAGCGCATAGCACTGAAGGACAAGCGATGGGGAGTATATTCACACCGGATCGTAGAGCGTGCGCATCCCGTCGTACAGGGCATCAATACTAAATTCGACGTGCCCCATTCCCGTTTCAACGAGATCTCCCGTGAGCAGTTCGAATCAGTCGGTTGCCACGTCCTGGCGGAAAGCGACGAAGCAAACGTTCACATGTGCATAAGCGAGGACATGTTCAAGTTCATCTTTTTCCAGGGACACCCCGAGTATGACAGCATCAGCCTGCTCAAAGAATACAAGCGGGAAGTCATGTTGTATGCAAATAAGCTTCGCCATGACTACCCGCCGTTCCCGGAGCATTACTTCCGTCCGCTGGAAAAGGCCATCTTGGACGAATACTGCGACAGCCTGGACGATGCCCTGAATCATGGCAATCCGATACCGGAATTTCCGGAGCACCTGATTACACAGAGCCTGCACAATACATGGCACGATACGGGCGTTGCGGTGGTGGGAAATTGGCTCGGTATGATCTATCAGGTGACCCATAAGGACAGACGAATCCCCTATATGGACAATATCGACCCGACTGACCCCCTCGGCCTGAAAACTCGATAGACGGCCAAAAACAACAAAGCCTGCCTTGAACCTGTATTTAAGACAGGCCCGTTCTGAACCTTAGCAGGCGGCCGAAAAGGAACGAGAACAGGGACGCCGCGACCAATGCCGCAAGCCACAACGAATAACCGGGTGGGTGGTAGCTGCGATCTGCAGGGAACCACTTTTCGAATATCGCAAAGTAGGAGGAAGAACCATCCTGACGCCCAATCGCGAGATAGTCATCGACGGCGGCAAGTGCCAGTGACAGCGAGGTGTCTGCGGCTACTACCCTTATTTCGTATGGAGCAAACGCGTAAGGTAATTTTTCTATGTCGAAAGCTTCTGCACCATTCAGTGAAAATGGACGATCCAAAACCGCGGCGTCTATTTCTCTTTTCGTGACGGAGCGTGCCGCGTCGGAGGCCGACGCGTAGGGAATCAGCTCAGCATCCAGACTAAATACACGCAAGAGGTCCTGCGCCGCACGCAGTTGCAGGTCACCGGCTACCCCTATTCGCTTTCTATCGAGATCGACAGGGGAATCGAACGATGAACCACCGGCCTTATAGAGTTCGGCCCAGCCGTTGAATACGGGGTGTTTGTTGAACAGGTACCTGTCCGTGTAAGGATCGGTGTGCGGAACATTGAGAACGAGGTCGACCGCTTTTTTCTCGAGCATGGACAGCACCTCCGGTCCTCGCTCCTCCTTGAAGGTCAGTTGCCACCCATTTTCATGCGCAACCTGCTTCAGCACATCCTGGGCAAATCCGCCCAACGGCATTCCTCCACCCTGATACAAACCCACGCGCAGAGATTGCTTCGCATACGAAGAGGCGGAGATCCACAACAAGAGCACCAAGGATAATAAAATGCGAGCCGCCGCCATACCGTGCCCGTACAGGGACACAGCGGGCCGATTCGAACAGACCGATCTTGCCTGCAAGCGCCGGCCGCCCCGCCGCTCGAGGCGCGTTAAGAAATTAATCCGACACCCCGGAGAAACAACCTGATTCCAGGGCTTCCGATGTCCGCTTGTCGGCATGAGAAATGGTCCAGGAGCGATCTACGAGTATACCATCTCGCTTAGGCTAGCAATCGCCAATGATTTGTTTGCGCCGGAAGCAGTTTATTGAATGGTCGTTCACCATCCCTACCGCCTGCATGAATGCATAGCAGATAGTGGGGCCGACGAATTTGAAACCCCGTTTTTTAAGCGCTTTACTCATCGCTTCCGAGACCGGTGTTGATACGGGCACATCCTTCAGCGACACCCAGGTATTCACGCTAGGTTTTCCATCAACGAACTGCCACAGAAACGCACTGAACCTGACCTGCTCCGCCCTGAGGTCCAGATAGGCTTGCGCGTTGGCGATTGCCGCGTTGATCTTGAGTCTGTTGCGCACAATGCCCGGGTCACTCATCAGTGAATCGATTTTACGTGGCCCATAGCGGGCGATCTTCTCAGGATCGAATCGATCGAACGCCCGCCTGTAGCCTGAACGTTTATTCAGGATGGTTATCCAGCTCAGCCCCGCCTGCGCGCCTTCCAGGACCAGAATCTCGAAAAGTTTGCGGTCGTTGTAGACCGGGACACCCCATTCCCTGTCATGATACCGGATGTAAACAGCCTGTTCGCCAACCCATTCGCATCTTTTCAACATCCGGCCTCCTTGTTCACGGCGGTATCGCGCGACTGCAGATTTGCCACGGCGAGTGAAGCACGCACACTTCGCTCCGTTAGTGTTATTATTTCAGTTTTGTAGTGGTGGCGGAAGCGCCTGCGAACATTTTGATTGCGGACTCACTGTCCCCGCTATTCTAAATCCACCCTGAATGAGCACAGGCGTTTTGACATGGCAGAGGCTGCAGACATCGAAATAGAAGTTGACCCGAATGACCTCTTCAAAGAAGAGGTGTTCACAGACCGCAGAGCGGGAACCATACGCAGGCTGACACCGGTCACCGGCAACGGCGATGTCGACGAAAGCAGACCGGTGAGCTATGTCGGGCAGGCACAGATACTCACTCCAATGGGTTCCGTACCTCTCGCGTTCGAGATCGACGCCACATCCCTCGATGAGGCGGCCCGTGAATTCGCGGATGCGGCCAAGGCGGCAATTGCCGAGACCCAGAGAGAAATCGAGGAGTTGCGTCGGGAGGCGGCTTCATCGATCGTCGTACCACAGGGTCCCAATTCGGGGATCGGCGGCGCGGGCATCCCAGGCGGAGGCAAGATCAAACTTCCCTAGCCCGCATTTCTCACCAGGCGGCTTTGGACTGCTATATAAGCGTTGCAAACGTCGCAGTCTATGGGTTCGCCCAAAAAACGATGCGTCTTGGAAACGCCTATCCTGGTGAGAAATTCGGACTAGGAGCCTTTTAGTAAACGGTTGCTTGCACATTTTTACGCCAACACATACCGCCACGCAAAAAACACAAGCATACCGAGTACTATGGTGATCAGCAGGTTGCCTGTTCGCCAGGCAGCCAACACCGCCACTACTCCGGCAACAAGATGGGCATTGGTGTAACTCAGGTTCAACGTACCGCCCGGGGATAGCATTTCGGGCACGCTGATCGCCGTAAGCACAGCCACCGGCACGAACTTGAGAGCGTTGAATACCGGAGCGGGCAGATCGAACCTGCCCACGAGCGCCAGAACGGGGTAGCGAACTACTACGGTTACGGCCATCATTCCCAGGATCAAAATTAACTCATTCATTTTTCACGCCGCCTTACCTTCCGCTTCACCTTTTTTACGCGACCACCACTCGGCCGCCACCCCGGCGGCGACGCCGCACAGAGCAGATATCATCAACCCCATCTG
>Ga0209456_10000273_pt1 | contig 28735 bp, 23 predicted proteins | sample COG_11_FD_184755 | JGI IMG/M metagenome (GOLD analysis project Ga0209456, IMG submission 184755) | Pelagic marine sediment microbial communities from the LTER site Helgoland, North Sea, for post-phytoplankton bloom and carbon turnover... | ecosystem: Environmental > Aquatic > Marine > Neritic...
CGCGGCGGATTTCATTATTACCAGCACCTACCAGGAGATTGCCGGTACCGATGATACGCTGGGGCAATATGAAAGCCACACGGCATTCACCATGCCGGGCCTGTACCGCGTGGTGGACGGCATCGATGTCTACGACCCTAAATTCAATATCGTTTCACCGGGTGCCGACGCCGACGTGTACTTCCCTTACAGCGACAGCGCAAGACGCCTGACCCACCTCGAGAACACGATTGAACAACTGATATACGGTCGCCAGGCGGCGGAGAACATCCGCGGCGTCCTCAGCGATACCGACAAACCGCTGCTGTTCACCATGGCACGGATGGACCACATCAAGAATATCACCGGGCTTGTCGAGTGGTATTGCCATTCGCCTGAATTACGCGATCGGACTAACCTGCTGGTGATATCCGGACATGTGGATCCGGCCCGCTCAAGCGACACGGAAGAACGCGCTCAGATCGAAAAAATGCATGGCCTCATGAGCCACCATGGCCTCGATGACCAGCTGCGCTGGCTGGGCCTGCACCTGGAAAAACCGCTCGCCGGTGAAATCTACCGCGTCGTGGCCGATCGTCGCGGCGCGTTTGTCCAACCCGCCCTGTTTGAAGCCTTCGGTCTGACGGTGATCGAAGCCATGAGTTCAGGTTTGCCGACCTTCGCCACCTGTTTCGGTGGTCCCCTGGAAATTATCGAGGATGGTGTCTCGGGCTTTCATATCGACCCCAACCACGGCGACCAGGCAGCCGCCCGCATGGCGGAATTCTTCCAGCGTTGCGGACAGCAGGACGACTACTGGAAGCGTATCTCTGATGCCGGACTGCAACGTGTGGCAGAACGCTATACCTGGGACCGCTATGCCGAAAAGATGATGACCCTGTCCCGCATCTATGGCTTCTGGAAATACGTGAGCAACCTGGAACGCGCGGAAACCCAGCGCTACCTGCAGATGTTCTACAGCCTCCAGTTCCGGCCGCTCGCGCAACAGCTAGACCAGTAACAGCTAATCACCCTGCCCGACAGAGAATGCAAACGGATAGCGCTCTTCCTCGACCTCACCCGCCAGCAACACTTCGATGCGAGCCGCGGCACCGTGGGTCGGAAAGACACCCAGCCAGCGTTCATCTTCTTTTTTCAACTCCGGATGCGGCACCCAGATAGCATCACCCGCGCCATTGTAGGCGTTGACTGCGACGACGGTGGGCCGCCTGGCGCCGAAGTCGAGGCGGAAGCCCTTATCATCGAGGCGGTTGAGCGTAACCGTCCCACCGGCACTGCTGACCTGGGTGCCCACCGCCATGGCTTCAATGGCGACGGCATCGACGCGGCGCGCTAAAGACAGATGGACATGCCCCTTCATTCGGGCGATGTTGTCTTCCAGCTTGTCGTCAAAATGGACCCTGGCCTGACCTTGCAGCAGTGACTGGTCACGCCAGTCCTGTTGCAGCTTCACGGGTTCGCGGCGCGGGGTGCCGGAGACCAGATTGTCGCCCGCTGCGTTTTCAACTGAGCTGACCTCGAGCACCACGGCGCTGAGATTATCGGCCAGTCCCGGAACCGGCGGCGCAAACAGGGTGATAGCGGTCCGTAGTCCAAACAGGGACTTGTCCAGCCGGGTCAAAGCAAGACGAAACGGACCCGTTGCCGACTCGGCCAGAATATCCCCGGCCGCTTCCGGCAATAACGGTGCAGCGCTGAAATCCTGTGCAAGTTGAGCCAGGCTGTAGGGCTCCACACTTGCCGGATCATGTTTGGACTCGCGACTGGATGGCTTTGGGCGCGAGTTATTCACGACGAAGGGAAAGCTTTTCTGCACATCGCGCGTCGCCAGCACCAGCTCGGCGGCCACCACCTTGCCGGCGAAACTCTGACTGACAGAGCGGCCTTCGCCAAACAGGAAGCCGCTGGACATACTGCTGGTGTGGCTCAACGGCTGTCCGGCTGCGTTCAGTCCGCGCAGCGCAAGCAGACGGCGGACATCGCCATAAACCTTGTAAGACAGCGTATCCTCCCCGTTACGCTGCAGCGACACGCGCAGGCCATCGCGGTCGACACTGATTTCATCACTGATGGAATCCAGCTTCAGCGTTTCGGTCTGCACCGGTAACAGCAGGTCCACGCGCCCGGCTATGCGCCGTACATCAGCGTGACGCACACCGGCTTTCAGGCGTACCGTCTTTTCACCCCCGGCACTGGCATTGAAACTCGGGTTGTCAAGGTCTGCGGGCAGATTGTTACGTTCCTTACCACAGCTTTGCCCGCCTAACAGTTCATTGCCACCGGCATCAGTCACCTGCTCGATGTAGAGCTGCACACGTTTTTTGCTGTCGCCAAGATTAGGGATACCGCGGTGCGCACCGGATACGGTCAATTGCAGACCGTCATCCGGCCGGCTGCCGAGCTGAACCGCGCTGAGGCTGATACCGAACGGACCGCTGACGGTATCGGCTTCCGCCAGGAAAGGCGGTTCCGCCTGGTAGGGTGGCAAGGCGGCACTGTCAATGGCAGGCAGAAAACGGGCCGGGTCTTCGTCGATCCTCTCCTGCACGTTTGCCGTCGACGCGTTAGTCATTCTCAAGCCGCTGCCGGCGGACAGCAGATTGATAATCTCCTGGGGAATCTTTGCCAGCGCGTCGACCCAGTCCCTGTCAAAACTGGCGCTCAGGCGCATGGCGCCATCCTGCGCCTCGACCGACAGTGCATCGTGTAACCGCGCCACGGTCGGCATCTGCTCACCCCATTGCTGTCTGGATGCATCGACCGCTGTCTGAAACTCGCGCGCCAGTCGGTTCGCCGCCTGTGCATCGTCACCGGCCAGCATCAGCTCGATACGGCCGCGCACGGGCACCGGCCACAGACCCAGCCCGAAATAAATTTCGTTAAAGACATCCAGCGTATCGTGCGCCTTGTCGAGGGGCTTTTGCAGGAAGGGGTTGCCGGTATCGGGTGATTCATCAGGGACGAACAGCGCCAGGCTGCCCAGCTGGCTTGCGCGAAAATCCCGCCAGCGCACCAGCTCGCGCTGCGCCGGCGCTTTTCCCGTCAGGCGGCCAAGCAGCGGTGCCATGTGTTCAGGCTCGGCAAGCAGGATCAGGCTGCTGCTCACATACAGGCTCCAGGCCTGCGACCACTCACAGGTATCGATATCCTGCTTGCGCACCCGCCACACCGGCCAGCGGCCGGCTTGTTCGGCGGAGACTTCGTATTCGCTTTTCAGCCACGAGAGCAAAGGGTCCCGGTCAAAGCGGCCAAGCATGGCTGCGGCAATAGCGGGCTTGTGCTCATCATCGAGGTAGAAAGCCAACACCAGGTTACTCAGGTCGCGGCGCGGGTCGATGCCGGCCGACTGAAAGCGCGCAAAAGCGGTGCCGTCGAGTAAACCCTGTTGTCCGGCGGCCTGGGTATCCGGCTCTCCCAGGAAGGTCTGTTCCAGTCTCACGGCGTGAGCGACGTTGACGCTGGCGAGGGCCAGCAGATTTTCGGTCGCCAGGGCATCCTCGGTCAGCAGCAACGTTTGTGGCTGATCGACGCGGAAGTAATACTCCCAGGCCTGATACGCCGTGATGAGGAGAAATACGGCCACCGCCGTTGACAACAGTCCTTTGAACATGCTCATCCTTCCTTGAACAGAGAATAATCGCCAGCGGTTTATCGGCTGATGTCCGAAAAGTTGAATGGCCCGGGGGTTCTGCTTGATTCAGCAGTCAGATCCTGCCGCGCGCGGCCTCCATAGCGCGCATCAGTCGTCTGTGCCGGCCGCTGATTGCGTTGCGAGGCCTGGTCGTGAAACGCCACTCCATCGCTCGATACGCACGGTGTCGGGATGCAATCCGAAGCCCGGCGTACACGCAAACCGCTGCCCGACGTTCAACCGCCCGCCGGCCCCGAACATCAGGGAATCCCGGTAAATATCTTCTTTGAGCAGACGCGTTCCGAAGGCTCCCTCCTGGGCAACGAGGATATCGCGCGACTGGCCGGCAAGTGCGAGGGCCGCCCGGGTCAGAAGACTTGTTTCTCCGACCTGTGCGCCAATGATAACCTTCAGCCCCGCCGCTCTTGCCGCTTTGACAATGGCCAGCGATCGTAACAGCCCGCCCAGCTTGGACACCCTGAGATTGAGTATCCACCGTCCGGGATCCGCTGCGAGTTCATCCAGCTGCCCGATGCGCAGGAAACTTTCGTCCACAATGACCGGGATACCCAGCGCACGCGACAGCGCCGCAGCGCCGTCATAATCGCCCGCCGCCAGCGGCTCTTCCACAGCAAAAATCCGCCAACCCAGGCCGCCAATATAGCGGATCGCCTCGTCCGGCGAAGACCACAGATTATTCGCATCAAGACGTATACGCGCCTTTCCAGCCGCTGCATTGATTACCGCCCTGATTCTCGAGCTGTCCCGGCTGCGGTCACCCGAGACCTTTATCTTGAAATCGTGAAAACCTGCCGATAGATACTCACCGAGCTGTGTCGCGAAAGACTCATCGCCGGAATCCCCCAGTACCGCACTATACCGGTACTCCCCGGTCAACTCCGCAAGTCCCAGAGCCGCCTCCACGGACTGATCCGACTCCCTGGAGAAAAGGTCCAGCAGGGCCAGCTCTACCGCACACCAGGCCGCCGGATTTGCGTCAATGTCCTCTTCGTTATCTCTTATCCAGACTGAGAGTGAAGCCGGATCACGGATCCTGCTGAGCACCGAAGGGCGCAGCCGATCCACAAAAGACACTGCCTGCCCGATCGATTCACCGGTGACATACTCTCTTGGACAGCCCTCTCCATGCCCTGTCACACCGCGCCCGGAAGTCGCCTGTACCCAGACCGTGGCGGTCTCGGATCGTTCGGCGGCGGCATGCCGAAACACCGACCTGAACGGGATCGCCAGCGATAACGCCCTGAGCCCGGCCAGCCTAGTCATGACTCACCACGTACGCTTCGATGGGGAAGCTGAATTCGGCAACGTCCTGCAGGGAAACGGGCTTGAACTGCCCCTCACGCTGTCCCCGGCCGACACAGTGCTGCCGGTAGGCATCGCCACAGCCCGGCAAAAGCCAGTTCAGCAATAACATCCTCAACCGTCCACTCGCCCGTTTCGACTGGTACTCGATATTGAGATGACACAGGCCGGTATCTATTGCCGCCGACAGATCGCCGGCAATGGCGTTACCGGTTTCCACCGCTTCGACATACAGGCGATAGGCCCCCAGCCTTGCATCAGCCAGGGCCATGATGAAGACCGGGGCAACCCGGTTTCGGGATAACACCTCGGTCACAGCCTGTAACATCTGGTGCTCATATATTTTCTCACCCGTGATGTTGGTGACACCCCGCCCCTTCTGCATGAATCGCAAGGTCGGGGTATCGTGAAAACGCCCGACCACCCTGACGATGTCGTTCATGAAGTAGCGATACAGCCCCGACGATGTCGTCACAATGACATAGTACTCAGCCCCCTCCCGCAACTGCTGCAGGCGCAGACATTGCCTGCCACCCGCCTCCCAGTCACGGCGTTCCATAAATTCGTAAAAGTGTTGATCGATCATTGGCAGGCCGGCGCCGGTTTGCTGATCAAGCGTCACGGTAACGCGCAGCTCGCTGGCGAGATAGCCGAGTTCTACAACTCTGGTCTCAACCGGCAGTTTCTTCTTGAGCGCATCCAGTGCTATGCCGCAACTTCCACCTGTCCATACCGTGAGCAGACGAATAGCCGGCCATATTTTATCGAAGCTGATCTCCGTGTCCGGATCTATCCGGCGGAGTACTTGCGCACGCTCCGGACAGGGCTTCAGATAGCGAGCAAGCAGCGATGCAAGCGCCTGTGGAAGCTCGCCAAGCGCCTCCATACCGCCCTTTTCAAGGCTTTCAGCCAATGCATGGCGCGACTCGTTCAGGATCGAAAGCAGCTGCAGGAAAGACGACGGGTTGGCACCCGCCAGATAGCTGATATCGGGTTCTGACAGCGCCAGACGAAGCATCACCTTGTATTTAAGGCGGTGATCCCTGATGGCGTAGACCTCCGCGGGGATGACATAGTTGCAACGAACCAGGCGTGGCATGTGTGCATACAGGTGCCCCGAGACCGAGCCATAGGGTATCCCGGAGGAACGACACCCCTCGACCGCCGGACTGGCCACCGCGAAGGCCTTGCCTTCAAACGCTTGCGGGCAGGCCCGGTACAGCATCAGCGCAAACAGCTGTTGCCCCAGCCGGTATTGCCTGAGGGTCTGTCGCGACACCGGAATATACTTTGGCTCTCCTGTTGTCCCACTGGTGACCGCGTACATGAAGGGCATCGCGGGCATCAGCGCCGCCCGTTCCCCGGCGTCCTGCGCTTCTATATACGGTCGTAAGGACTCATAGTCCTGAACAGGCACGCAACGAATAAAGTCATCATAAGATGCTATTGCCGAGAACCGCCGCTCTTTCCCGAAGCGTGTTGCCAGGCCTGTTCGAACGATCTGCCTCAACACCGAATTTTGAGCCGACTGCGGATTCCCGGCCGCCTTCACCAACGCGGCCCATACAGTCCTGCGGATCCATTGCATACGCAGCCACAGTAATCGACGCCGGAACCACTGTCCGGCCTTCACCAGAGGGACATCACGATCGGTAATCCCAGCGGTGAACGGTGCCAGCATCTGGTCGACAAAGCGATCCGGGTATTTTCTGTTCTTCAGGCCCAACTCGCCCACGGCCCGGTCTGCCGGCAGGAACCTGGTTCCGAACAGGAGATCCCAGATGATGACATTGTTACCGAAATTGCTGTTGGATTGCTCGGGCAGGCGCGAATGGTGCCAGCGGTGCAGCTCCGCGCTGCTGATCACATAGTTCAGCAGACCGTAACGCAATTTAATATTGGAATGCTGAAAAAAACCGTTGATGGCGTAAAACACAAAGTACAGGGCAATGACGTCCTCGGTCACGCCGAGCAGAATGAACGGCAGTGTATCCAGCAGGAACTGCAAGACCTTTTCCAGCGGATGGAAGCGACCGACATTCAACCAGTACAGGCGTTGCGGGGCATGGTGGACGGCGTGCAAGCGCCACAACCATGGCACCTTGTGTGCCGCACGGTGCAGCCAGTAGCGAGGGAAATCCGCCAACAGCACCATAATGAGCGCCTGCAAACCGACCGAAAGCTGGTGTGGCCACCAGTCCTGCAATGGCGTCGAGCGGGAGTCTGCCGCATCCAGCGCGATCAGGACTACGGCGAACGCCAACAAGCGGGGCAACAGCATCTGTACCACCAGCATGTAAAGCGCATCCTGCCCTACCTCAGAGCGGTCGGGTTTCCAGCGACGCTCATTAGGCCAGTAGTTTTCGAGAAGGGTCACCACCAGCGCAGCGAGTATGACCGGCGCATAGGTGCTTGCCAACAGTGAGCCGCCGGCTTCCGATATCCCGGCGTGAAGCGACAAGCCCAGTGCAATTGTCGCCGGATAGGCGAACCACGGCATAGTGCGGCCCAGTACTGCGCTCACTTTCAGTCCTCCATGGGCGAATCGTCGATAACACTGGCCAACAAGCGGAAACCGCAGAACCTGGCCTGTCAGACCGCCGCCCCGCCGGGGTTCAAGATAAGGTAAGCGGACTGCATCAGCGCAACTTTAGGCAAACGTTTATTGTCTGTTAAATTACTGTGGCGTGCGGCAACGACGATGGAGGCTTTTGAATGTGAGTGACTACGTCTCTCCGGACTACCGTGGCGGCAGTATCGTCAACCTGATGAGTTCCATCCTCTCGGCTTACGGCGCGAAGTGCGAAGTTTATCCCGTTCTGAAGTATGTTTCGGCTGATGAGCTTGGACAGAGCCGCAACCTGGTGCTGCTGGTGCTCGATGGTCTGGGCTACCACTACCTGATGCAGCACGGCCAAGGCAGCGTTCTGCATCAATTCCTGCGGCATCCCATCACCTCGGTAGCACCACCCACCACGGCGACGGCGATCACCACCTTCCTCACCGGTCTGGCACCGCAACAACACGGACTCACCGGCTGGTTCACCTGGTTCAGGGAGGTGGGCAGCGTACTGGCCGTGTTGCCGTTCAGGCCGCGCTGCAGTCATGAACCGCTGGGCCGCGCGGGAATCAGCGCCGAAGCACTGTTCGGTCATGTGCCGGTATTTGATCGGCTGCAGGTAAAAAGCTATTCGCTATGCCCGGACTGGATTGCGCAGTCCGATTTCAACCGTGCCCACCTGGGCCGGGCCGAGCCGGCGCCCTTTCGGGACCTCGACGATTGTCTCACCCGGATCACGCGGCTGGTGCGCGCGAACGATGAGCAGAAATACATCTACGCTTACTGGCCCGGTTTTGACCGTCTGGCTCACAGCGAGGGTATCGGCAGCGACCGGACGGCCGGGCACTTCGCCGAACTGGACGCCGGCTTTGCACGCCTGCTCGATAGCCTGGCGGGTAGCGGGACCACGATCATCGTTACCGCCGATCATGGTTTTGTGGATATTTCACAGGATCGAAGGATTCATCTGGACGCCCATCCCGTCATGAAAGCCTGCCTGAGTATACCGCTGTGCGGTGAGCAGCGACTGAGTTACGCTTATGTACGCCACGGCAAACGCGAACAGTTTGAAGACTATATTGAACGGCACCTGTCCCATGCCATCGAACTGCAGCGCAGTGAAAAACTGCTGCAGGGTAATCTGTTTGGCCTGGGCGAAGCGCATCCCGAGTTGCGGTCACGCATTGGCGATTACATACTGATCATGAAGGCGGGCTATGTCATCCAGGATCCGATACCCGGTGAAAAGCCGCCGCGCATGCTGGGGTTTCACGGCGGACTCAGCGAACAGGAAATGTATGTGCCTTTCATCTGTGCATCGGTTTAATCAGGGTGAACAGAGTCGAATAGCAGGAATCCGATCACAGGAGTCAAGGATGTTTTTTCACTACTGTCCCGATAAGTTGCATTGAACATCAGTAAGGTCAAGTACAAAAAGCTGATTGCGGTGTCAATGGATCACGGGACATGAAATTTCAGTTAGTTGGATAAAAGAGAATCCCTTCTCCCTCCGGGAGAAGGCCAGGATGAGGGGATACAAAATCAAGCAATTATCCTATTTTATCCCCTCTCCCCAACCCTCTCCCGGAGGGAGAGGGAGTTAACGGGACCATTAGCAGTGAGGAGTCAAGGATGTTTTATCGAAGACGAACAGGTATCGTTTTTCTGCATTGCCTTATTGTCCTGCTGTTGTCCGCATGTGGCCGGGCACCGGAGCTGACTGTCGTCGCCACTCCGGATGAGTCACCCGGAAATATTACCGTAACACCGGATAAGCGGATCATTTTCAGTCTGCACCAGTTTTTCGAACCAGACTGGCGCGTTGCGGAATGGACGCCACAGGGTATCAAGCCGTTCCCGAACCCGGACATCGCTTCCTCTAACGATGCCGATGTCACCCTGCATTCCGTGCTGGGCATTCAAAGCGACAGTGAGGGTATTGTGTGGATGCTGGATAACGGCATGCGCGGCAGTGCCACACCGAAACTGGTCGCCTGGGATACGCGGCGGGACAAATTGCATAAAATCATTAGGCTCCCCGAACCCATCACACCCGCCGATGCCTTTGTCAACGACCTGGCGGTCGATGAAACCCACAACAGCATCTACATTACCGACCCGGCTGGAGGCGACAACGCCGCCCTGATTGTCGTGGATATCGGCAGCGGTGACGCCAGGCGCGTCTTGCAGGGTCACCCGAGTGTGGTGCCGGAGAATATGGATTTGATTATAGCCGGCGAAGCTGTCGAGATCAGGCAGGCGGATGGTTCCACCGTCCGTCCACGCGTCGGAGCCAATCCCATTGCCCTGGATGCCGATAACGAATGGTTGTATTACGGCCCGATGCACGGCTCCTCCCTGTACCGCATTCGTGTCGGCGATCTGCTGGACAGCGGGATCGAAGCCGAGGCGCTGGCTGACAAGGTGGAACGTTACGGACGCAAACCGATCAGCGACGGCATATCAATCGATAATGACGGCAATGTCTATATTACCGATCTGGCCAACAATGCCATTGGCGTGATCGACCAATCGCGGGAATATCGCATTTATATCATGGACGAACGCCTGTCATGGCCGGATGCACTCAGTTTCGGCCCCGATAACAGGCTGTATACCGTGAGCAATCAACTGCACAAATCGGCGCTGCTGCATGGCGGCGAGGAAACCGCAAAGCTACCCTATTACATCTTTTCCTTTACACCGTTGGCGGCTGGTGTGAGTGGACGATAAACCTCGGGGTGGCCACCGTGAAAGCAGCCATAGTCTCTGTGGTTCAAGTATAGTGATTGTGGGGCCGTTCGGCCGTGCGTTCAACCTGCACCGGGGTGACATGCCAGATTTCGCTGCAATACTCGCCGACGGCGCGATCTGAGGAGAAGCATCCACAACGCGCCGTGTTAAGTATGGACATCCGCGTCCAGGCGCCCGGCTCCTGCCAAACCCGATCCACCTCCTGTTGGCACGCCTTGTAGGCGGCGAAATCGGCCATAACGAAATACTCGTCACCTTGCAGCAGGGAAGTCAGCAGCGGCCGAAACCGGCCCCTGTCACCGGCTGAGAAAAGACCATCAGCGACGGCATCGATGGCCGCCCGCAGATCGCTATCGGCCTCGTAGTAGTCGCGGGGCTGGTAGCCGGCGAGACGCAACTCGCTCACTTGCGCCTCGGTTATCCCGAACGTGAAGAAGTTCGACGCTTCCACCGCCCGGCGAATTTCGATGTTCGCGCCATCGAGGGTGCCGATGGTCAGTGCGCCGTTCAAGGCGAACTTCATATTGCCGGTGCCGGAGGCCTCTTTTCCAGCGGTGGAAATCTGCTCGGAAAGATCCGCGCCGGCATAGATCAACTGGGCATTCTTGACGTTGAAATTGGGCAGAAACGCGATTCGCATGGCATCAGACACCGCCGGGTCGCTGTTGACAACGCCTGCGACGGCCTCGATCAGTTCTATGATGAGCTTGGCAAGGTGATAGCCCGGCGCCGCCTTGCCGGAGAACACCCAGCTGCGCGGTGGCAACCTCAGGCCCGGGTCGGCCCGCAGGCGGAGATAGCGGCTGATGATGTGCAGAATGCTGAGGTGTTGGCGCTTGTACTCGTGCAGACGTTTTGCCTGGATGTCGAACAGGCTGGCCGGGTCTACGATAACGCCGGCTCGACGTTGGATCTCATCGGCCAGGCGTTGCTTATTGCCAAGTTTGACCCGGCGCCAGGCGGCCTGAAAGTCGCTGTTGCCGGCCCACGCCTCGAGCTCCCTGAGACGCTCCAGATCGCGCAGCCAACCCTCACCGATGGTCGCGGTGACCAGGCGGGCCAGATCTGGATTGGCCAAGGCCAGAAACCGCCGCGGTGTCACCCCGTTAGTGACATTTGTGAAACGCGCGGGATCCAGCTCGTAGAAGTCTTTCAGTATTCTTTCCCGCAGAAGACGGCTGTGCAGCTCAGCCACGCCGTTTATTTTATGGCTGGCGACGCAGGCGAGATGGGCCATACGGATCCGCCGGCCACGGGATTCATCGATCAGGGACATGCGGGCCACACGCGCCTCATCCCCCGGCCAGGTGCGTCTGACCAGGCCCAGGAAACGGCGATTGATTTCGTAGATTATCTCGAGATGCCGTGGCAGAACGCTGGCGAACAGTTGCACCGACCAGGTTTCCAGCGCCTCTGGCAGCAAGGTGTGATTGGTGAAGGAGACCAACTTGCGCACCAGAGTCCATGCCGGCTCCCAGGCCATGCCGTAACTGTCCACCAGCAGGCGCATCAGCTCGGCCACGGCCACCGCTGGATGGGTGTCGTTCAGTTGCACCGTGAATTTCTCCGCCAGATCCTCCATGCGGTCCGTATGCTGGCGATAGAGGCGAATCATGTCCTGCATAGCGCAGGAGGCAAAAAAGTATTGCTGCTCGAGACGCAGGCGCTGCCCCTGCAGGCGCTCGTCATTGGGGTAAAGCACTTTGCTGATGGTCTCGGAGGCTACCTTCTGCTCCACGGCACGCGCGTAGTCCCCGACATTGAAGGCCTGCAAGTCGAAAACCTCGCAGGCTTGTGCGCTCCAGAGTCGGAGCAGATTGACGGTCGGTACACGATACCCCGGGACCGGGGTATCGTACGCCATGCCCTTGACCACCTGCGCCGGCACCCAGCGCACCCGGCGGCAGCCATCGCCATCGCTATAATGCTCGGTGCGGCCACCGAAACCGATCTCGAAGGTGATCTCCGGCCGGGGAATCTCCCAGGGATTGCCCAGACGCAGCCACTTGTCAGCCAGCTCCACCTGGCGGCCATCCCGAACCCCCTGTTCGAAAATACCGAACTCATAGCGAATGCCGTGTGCGATCGCCGGAATTTGCAGGGTTGCCAGCGAATCCACGAAACAGGCCGCCAGTCGCCCCAGACCGCCATTGCCCAGTCCGGGCTCCGGCTCCTGGGCGTACAGTTCATCGAGATCCAGCCCAAGTCCGCTCAGGGCCTCCCGCACCGGCTGCTCGATATCCAGACTGAGAATGGCATTGGCAAGATGCGGCCCCGGCAGGTATTCGGCGGAGAGATAGCAGACACTGCGGCTGGCGTGCCGGTAATAGGTGGCGGCGGTGTCGACCCAACGCCGCAGCAAGCGGTCGCGAACCGTCCAGGCCAGCGCGAGGTAATAATCATTGCGGGTCGCGACCTCAGGGAAACGTGCCTGAACGAAATAGAGACTTTCCAGAAAGGACTGGCGGATAGATGCCTCGTCAGTGGCCGTGCGGCAGGTTTGCCGTTTCCTGGATGCCGGGCCTGCCGGCTCCGGGTCGGACGATGTATTTACCATATTACGGTGCTCCGTGCGGCAGACGGCCGAATGCCCTGGGCGGCCGGCGATGCCGCGTGGCCTGCTCGTAGGCATAGGCATATTGAAACAGTTTGTGCTCATCGAATGGCCGTGCCAGCAGTTGCAGGCCCAGCGGTAAACCGGCCTGGGTAAACCCCATGGGCACGGTGATCGCCGGCTGGCCGGTATGCGGTGCAATGACCGGGCTGTTATTGCCGTGCGGGCTTTCGCTGTCGCCGATTTTACGCGGCGGGTTGCTCCAGCTCGGGTAGATGACGGCGTCGACCCTGGCCTCATCCATGGCGGCAAGCACCGCGTCCAGAAACTGCTTGCGGCGCGGATCGCCCTGTACATCGACACAGGGGGGGGTCTGTGATTGCGGATCACCGTCCACCCCCATGGCCCATTCCATGGCCTGCGCACTTTGCGGCAGAAAACGCTTGCTCTTCACCACATCGTCCAGGGAACTGATGGGGGCGGCGGCACCGAGGGTGCGCAGGTAGTTCTTCAGATCATAGCGGAAGCGGCTGCAAAAACCGGTGGCGTTTTTCAAGCGGTCGAAGTCCGGAATATCGAACGGGTCGACAATCACCGCACCGGCCTGGCGCAAGTCCGCGATGGCCTGGTCCATGCTCGCCAGGACTTCGAAATCGGCGCTTCCCGTATCGACCAGATCGCGTAACACGCCGAGGCGGGCACCTTGCAGCCCGTCGGTTTTCAGATAGCGCGTGTAATCGGGCTTTACGCGGCCTCTGGCGACTTGGGTAAGGGGATCGGCCGGATCGTAACCGGCCAGCAGCGAGTAGACGGTGGCCGTATCCTCTACCGTGCGCATCAGCGGGCCGCCGACATCGCGGTTCAGTAACAGCGGCACGATACCGTCACGGCTGCTTGCACCGAGCGTGGAGCGGATGCCGACCAGCGACAGGTGCGAGGCCGGACCGCGAATCGAGTTGCCGGTATCCGTGCCCATGCCGATGATGCCGAAATTGGCCGCGATCGCCGAGGCGGTACCGCCACTGGAGCCCGCCGGCACACGGTTCAGATCGTAGGCGTTGCGGGTTTCCCCGTGGGTGGAGCTGATGGTGTGATAAGGGCTGAAGGCCCATTCACCCATATTCGACTTGGCGATAATGATGGCGTCGTGTTGCCGCAGGCGTTGCACCATAAAGGCATCATCCGGGGGACGTGATCCCTGTAAGGCAATGGAACCGGCTTCGGTCGGCATATCCGCGCTATCGAAGTTGTCTTTGAGGATCACCGGAATGCAGTGCAGCTTCTGCATGCGCCCGCTGCCGGCAAATTTCCGGTCGAGCTGACGCGATCGTTGCAAGGCGTTCGGGTTGATGGTGATGATCGCATTGAGCCGGCCTGGCTGGTCATAGGCTTTGATGCGTTCCAAGTAGATGCGGGTCAGTTGCCGGCAACTGATGAGCCCCGTGCGCATGGCCTGCTGTGCCCGTTCGATACTCAGCTCGATGACATCGAAGCCGGTTCCGGCCGCGCTGTCCTGTCGCTTCGCCGGTGCGCAGGCAGCACACAGGCAAACCAGTAGAACAAGCTGAATTCTGACGAGCATCGCTCTATTTATTATTTTTATTCAATAAGTTTTAGAAGAAACTTCATGTAGTCTGGAGAATCCCAGGGCCGCCCTCCAAGTGCCAGGTATTGCAGCCGGCCGGCGGGATCGACGAGGAAGGTGGCCGGCAGTCCACGTGGCTGCCAGCGCTCGGTAACCAGGCCGTCTTTATCCATCAGCGGGTTGAGGTCGGGCGCCACCGCGGCCAGAAACTCAAACACGGTATCTTCAGACTCGGCGGTATTGATGACGACAATTTCCAGCTCACCGGCATCAAACTGCGGATAGATAGCCTGTATGGTTGGCATCTCGCGGCGACAGGGTCCGCACCACGCGGCCCAGAAGTGCACGAATACCCAGCGGCCGCGGGCCTCGCCGAGGTCCCAGGCTTGTCCGTCCATATCTTCCAGCACCAGCGCCGGCGCGGCACGGCCGTCCAGTTTCATCATCCCCTTGGGCAGGCTCTCGCCGGCAGCGCTGTAACAGGAAAACAGCAGCACACACAGCAAGCCAAGCGTCCGCTTTATTGCCCGTCGCTTACACATTGTATGCCCTCGAATACGATGGTTTTGATTGTGCCTTTTTTATCCAGACCGGTATGGAAATTCGCCGTTATGGTAAAGGGCTGTGACTGCATGGGGATCACAACACTGCCGCCGACCCCCTCATCGAGGCGCAGGTCACGTACCTCGGGCATGAGTGTCCAGCCAAAGGTGGACTGCTGCGCTTGCGGCAATCCGGCCTCGCGCCATTGCTCAGACCAGTAATCACGCGTGATACGTGCGATGGCTTGCCCGCCTGCGTCGAATTGCCAGTTGTCCAGTTCCAGCCAGACTGCGTCGAGGGTCTTGTTGTGGATAATGGGCGTGATGAAGCAGGTCGCGAGGATGCCATCGATTGCGGCCTGGTTGAATCCGCGTCCCTGGTAGAAAGCACTTAACTGCTCAGGGGTACGCAACACCAGGCGCATGGATACCTGCTCGTCTTCAAACTTCAGCGGATTTTTTCCATCGGCGACAGCGGGCTGGCTCAGCAGTGCAACAAAAAGCAGCAGCGTCGCAATTTTGGCATTACACAGGGAGCGTTGCATGGATCCGGGCCACACCGACTAGTGGATATTCAGGTCAATTTTGCACCATTTTCATCCGGAAAACAGTTTTATGTGGGCAATGAGCCCGAGCGCCGGAAAATGGCGTGATTGCATGCCATACTTGCCGGTGAGTCAGTGCAATGGAGGCCTGTGATGATTCGTCTGACGGTGAACGGTCGCAATGTCGAACTCGATATCGACCCTCAAACACCGCTGCTTTGGGCGCTGCGCGATAGCCTGCATCTGCGTGGCACCAAGTATGCGTGCGGAATCGGTCTGTGTGGATCGTGTACAGTACATGTCGATGGCCAGGCCGTACGCGCCTGCATGACCCCGTTAGCCGCGCTCAGCGGTAAGGCGGTCACGACTATCGAAGGCCTGTCGCCGGACAACAACGATCCGCTTCAGCAGGCCTGGCGCGCACTCGATGTACCCCAGTGCGGCTATTGTCAGCCGGGCATGATCATGGCCGCTGCCGCGCTGTTACGTGAGAAGCCTTCGCCGTCGGACGCAGACATCGACGACGCCATGACCAATATCTGCCGTTGCGGAACCTACCAGCGTGTGCGCGCGGCGATACACGCGGCGGCGGCTTCCGGGGGAGACAAGCCCCGTGACTGAGCCGGTAAAGCTGACACGCCGCGAGTTCCTGATACGCAGCACAACCGTCGGTGGCGGCCTGCTGCTGGGTTTCCACCTGCCGCTGACGGGCCCGCTGGCGGCTGACAGCGAACCGCCGTCGGCGCAGCCGCAAGCCGTCGAGGTCAACGCCTGGATTGTGATCCAGCCGGACAACGGAGTGCTGATCCGCGTGGCACGCTCTGAAATGGGACAGGGCATATTCACGGCGCTGCCCATGCTGATCGCCGAGGAACTCGGCTGTGACTGGGAAAAAGTTCAGGCCGAGTACGCCGCGGCCGGCGACAACCTGCGGCGCGACAATGTCTACATGACGATGGCGACCGGTGGCAGCCGCTCGGTGCGGGGTTCCCAGGAATATCTGCGTACAGCCGGCGCCGCCGCACGGGAATTGCTGATCAGCGCTGCTGCACAACGCTGGGGAGTGGACGCCGCCGAATGCCGCGCCGAAAACAGCCAGGTCATCCATCCGCCGAGCGAGCGCAAGCTGAGCTACGGTGAGCTTGCCGCCGCGGCCGCACGCCTGCCGGCACCGGAGATGGTGTTTCTTAAAGACCCAGACGAATGGACATTGATCGGCAGGCCGGTCAAGCGCCTGGACGTACCCGACAAGGTGGCGGGCCGACCGGTATTCGGCGCCGACGTTGAAGTGCCGGGTATGCTGCACGCCGCGATTCGCGCCTGCCCGGTATTCGGCGGGCGACTCAAGCAGTTTGACGCTGCCGCCATCGACAAGCGGCCCGGTGTCGAACACGTAGTCGCTCTGGAAGACGCCGTGGCGGTGGTGGCAGACAGCTGGTGGCACGCGCAACAGGCCCTGGAGGCGCTGCCGGTGGAGTGGGATGCAGCCGGTAACGGCAAGCTTGATGACGCGCACATCCGCGCAGTGCTGGAGGATGGACTCACCAGCAAGGACACCGTCATCGGCGCGGAACGCGGCGATGTCGCCGCGCTGTTACGCGCGCCGGGCCGGCGGATTGAAGCGACCTATTACGCGCCCTACCTGGCGCACGCGACCATGGAACCCATGACCTGTACCGCCCACGTCAGTGATAACCGGGTGGAGGTATGGGCGCCGACACAGAACGCCGAGGCCACCCTGAAAGCCGCCGCACGCGCCGCCAACGTGGATGCGCGGAAGGTCGAGGTGCACAACACCCAGCTCGGCGGCGGTTTTGGCCGACGCGGTGCGTTCCAGGATTCTGTCGAGCAGGCGGTGCGTATCGCCAAACAGATCGGCCGGCCCGTCAAGCTGTTCTGGACACGCGAGGAAGACATGCAACATGATTTCTACCGGCCGGCCAGCATGGCCCGCCTGACCGCGGTTATCGATAGCGACGGGCGCCTGGCCGGACTCAGGACCCGCGTGTCGGCGCCGTCCATTCTCGCCCCGCTACGCCCGGGCGCCGTGCGTGGCGGACTCGACCCGCTCGCGCTGCAGGGTTTTTCCGACCAGCCGTATGCAGTGCCCAACCTGCTGGCCGAATACACCTTGCGTGAGCTGCCGGTACCGGTCGGCTTCTGGCGCTCGGTGAACCATTCACAGAATACCTTCTTCAGGGAATGCTTCCTTGATGAGATTGCCCGGGAGAGCGGTCAGGATCCCGTTAAGTTTCGCAGCGGGCTGCTGACCGATGCACCCAGACAACTGGCCGTCCTGAAGACCGCCGCCGCCGGGGCCGGTTGGGGGCGGCCACTGCCGGAACGCCACTATCGGGGCATCGCACTTGAAACGTCGTACGGCAGTCACTGTGCACAGGTCGCGGAGATCAGGCTCAACGAAGACGGCTCGTTCAAACTGTTGCGTGTGGTGTGTGCCATCGATCCGGGTTACGTGGTCAACCCGGACACGGTTGAAGCACAGGTCGAAAGCGCCATTACCTATGGACTGACTGCGGCGCTGTTTGGAGAAATCACCCTCAAGGACGGCCGGGTCGCTCAGGGTAACTTCCACGATTATCCGATGTTACTGCTCAAGGACATGCCGGCGATTGAAACCCACGTCGTAGCCAGCGGCGGATTCTGGGGCGGTATTGGCGAACCGCCGCTACCCCCCATCGCCCCGGCGGTCTGCAATGCGCTGTATGCCGCCAGCGGGCAGCCGATCCACGCCTTACCACTCAACGCCCGGGGCCTGCGCCTTTCCTGAAGCTTGCCCTTCAATCCTTGCGCAGGCGTTGTTTCATGTCTTCCAGTATCTTGATCATCGCATCGGCTGCACTGGTGATTCCCGACGTTACGGTGGCATCGAGCTTGTCTACGGTATTTTTGGCCAGATCCGCCAGATCTTCATCGACGAACTGTTTAACATCACCGACCGCCTCGGTCAGGTGCTGTTTGGCCGAGTGCAATTTATCGTATTGCTCTTCAGTGTGCTCGAGCTCGCCTTCGACTTCTTGCTCGGGCTTTTCTTCTTCAGACATAGGACTCTCCCTCTTAAGGTTGCTCTATACGAACAGCGTCAGTACCCCCGTATAACCATACAAACGCTTATGCGAGATCTCGCCATTGGCAAAGAATCCCACCAGGGGGAAGTCTCCCAGCTCATCGCGGATCATTTTCAACTCTTCCGAATTTTCACCGAACTGATGGCGGCCACGCCCCAGACAGCTGTAGTATAGCCCGCCCCTGATTCCGCCTTTGGCACGTTTACCCAGATCATCCAGCATGCGGAGCATATCCTGGCGGGCACTGTCACCATCACGTTTACAGAACATGATAGTTGCCTGTTCTTCGAGAACGTCGCCGATCGCCAGCAGTTTCTGTCCCGGATCGATACCGATCAGGTTGCGTACCAGGTAATCGCCGGTATCGGAACCGGGCACAGGCAGGCCGGCGAAGATATAACCGGCGACCCGGGAGAGATCCTTTGACAGCACTTCGCCGATGTCTTCGCGGAACACATCCAGTGCCGGGCGACTGTCAAGATTAACCAGGATATTGCGGTCACATCGGGTAATGGTATGTTTGGAGCCTAACGGTGTACAGCCCTGTGTGAGACCGCTGATGACAGGGACCGCGGATGACAACAGCACACCCGACAGCCCGTCCCCGCATAGCTCCCCGGCAATCTGTAGCGGGTAGTTGTGATCGTCAGCGGATGCCAGCCCACCCACCAGAAAGCCGGAATCCAGATCATTTGCAAGCGATTCTATGATTTGCGGAATATGGGGATTACGCGGATCAGCGTGGACGATTGCAAAGTTAGCCTGATGTTCGGCGACCCACTCGCGGTTGGCGGTCAACATTTCACCCAATGGCCCAATGCCGGCGGGGATCAGCCGAAAACTGTCCTCGGGAAGAGAGGCGAGCATGATGGCCGCCGCGGGTTCGTCATAAATCTCACGGCCGGTAAAGCAAATACCAGTACCAACCGTACCTATCCAGTCATCAATTTCTGTCTTGCTGCGCAACTCATCAAGCAGCTCACGCAGAAACGGCGCCAGCGGGGCTGTCACGTACAGCAGACCGAGATTCGCGGGTGACGGCCCCGTGCCGAGATCCGTCAGACATCGGCCGAGTATCGCTCGCCAGTCAGATCCCGTTGCACAGGCTGCCTTGAACGTTGTTGCTGTCATAATTTATCAGCTCTATCATCCCTGGATGTACTCCGCCAGGCTGCTGACGGTAGGGTACTCAAACAAATCCGTAATCTCTACCTTGCCGGGATAACGGGCTTCAATCTCTTCGTGAATCCTCACCAGCATCAGGGAATCGGCGCCCAGCTCAAACAGGTTCTGGTCTGAGCGGATTGTCTGATCCGGAAACAGTTCCCTGCACACCTCAAGCAATTGCCGCAGAACTCCGCTTTCCGGCGACGGACTGTCTGAACACGGCTGACGCGACCGCAGGGATGCCAGCACTTGCGTATATTCACCGTTTTCAAATGCCTGCACCAGGCGGTAGCGTTGCAATTTACCACTGCTGGTGCGAGGTAAATTGTGCACCGGTATAACAGCATGCACATGCAGCCCGGCATGTTCCGTCAATGCGGTTCGCACGCGCCCGGCGGGCTCTAGGAAGCTGTCCAGCTCACCCCGGAAGCGGATAAATACCAACAACAAATCTTCCGCATTCGATTCGCTGCGCAGTGCAGCGGCAGCCACTTTGCCCGCGTCCATGCCGGGTATTTGCTGCAGAACCTGTTCAATATCCTGTGGATACCAGTTCTGCCCACTGACAAACAGAACCTCCTTGCAACGGCCGCTGATAAACAGGCCGCGCCCGGTCATGAAGCCGAGATCGCCGGTATCCAGCCAGCCGTCAACAAATGCGTCCGCATCACATTGGGGACACTGATAGTAACCGCTGCTGACATTGTCGCCGCGTATCTGCACATGTCCTGGCGAATAGTCGGGCAAAGTCCGGCCGTTCTGATCACAGATGCGCAATTCACAGCTCTCGACCGGGTGACCAAGACAGACCAGTTCCAGGGTGCGCTCCGAACGCGCGGCCGGCGTCACTACACCACCCACCGAAAGCGCCTCCGCCGGGACAGATAGCGACTGAATGCCGCTGCCCGGGTCAGGGAAGGTCACCGCCAGACCGGCCTCCGCCAGACCGTACACCGGATAAAAGGCACTGGCGTTCAGCCCGGCTGCTGCCAGTTGCTGTGTAAATTCCCGGCATACGGAAGCGGAGACCGGTTCTGCACCGTTAAAAATCAGTCGGACATGGCTGAGGTCAAGACTGTCTGCCGGTATTGTGACTGACTTTAAATAGTGCTGATAACCAAAGTTCGGCGCACACAACAAACTTGTCCGGTAGCGGTGCGCGGTCTCCAGCCAGCGCGCCGGCCGGCGCACAAACAGATCGGTGTCCATCAATAACTGGTCGAGGCCGTTGAACAATGGCACCAGGTGAAAGCCGACCAGGCCCATGTCGTGACTCAGCGGCATCCAGCTCAGGGTTGAATCGCCGCAGCCAATTGCTGCTGCCCGGCTAATGGCCTCGATATTAACCAGCAGGTTCGCATGACTTAAAACCACCCCCTTGGGTTCACTGGTCGAACCGGAGGAAAACTGTATCAGTGCCGTATCCTCGGGTGCAGCGGCATGCAGCACCCCCTCCTGCTCCAGTTGATGAATTTCTTCCAGCACACAAACACGCTGACCGAATGGGGTATTACCATTCAGCCAATTTGTCAGTCGCTGGAACAGATCACGCTCGGTAAACAGCAACGGCGCGGCAAACTTTTCCGCAACCGTTGTCAATTTATGCAGATACTCGCTATGCACTCCGGCCGACAGGGGCACCGGCACCAGCCCTCCCAGCTGACAGGCCCAGAAGGCATCCACGAACGCCACGTTATTACGGACAAACAGAATAACCGGGTCGCCCACTTGCAAACCCTGCTGCTGGAACCTGCCCAGCAACCCCTTTGCACGCGACAGCAATCCGCTATAGGGAATCAGCGTTTCACGATCACCGCTTTGCAGATAGCGGATGCCACGCTCCGCACCATCCAGTTCCAGCAACACATCGGCGAGCACCTTCACAGCGTTCATTGGTAACTTACCCGGCGTGAAACAGCCGGAGATAAAGAGGATGCCGTGGACGCAGGTTGATCTCTGTTTCAAGCTCGATAGCCGGTGAACCATCGAGCTCGGGGCGGACAGATGCCGCCAGCACCGCCACGTGGATCATCATTTCCGCCATGGCAAAGGACTCACCGATGCAACGGCGTGGCCCGGCAGAAAACGGAATACAGGCAAAGCGGTGGCGGCCGGCTTCCTGTTCAGGTGAAAACCGCCCGGGGAGAAACTGTTCGGGTTTATCCCAGAATGCCGGGTGGCGGTGTAAAAGATAGGAACAGATAAACACATCGGACCCCGCGGGAATCCGGTAATCGCCGAAGCAGTCGTCCTCCACTGCCCTGCGGGTATACAACCAGCCCGGTGGATACAGGCGTAACGCTTCCTTTATGACACGGGGGATCCATTGCATGGACTCCAGCACAGACCAGTCGGGCACCGCGTCCAGCGCCAGCTTCCGCGCTTCCTGCGAAACCCGGACATAGACTTGCGGATGCCGGGCCAGCAGATACCAGACCCAGTTCAACGACGCCGCCGTCGTCTCATGCCCGGCGACAATCATTGTCAGGATCTCGTCGATGAGTTGCTTGTCTGCCATCGCTGCGCCGCTGCTTTTATCACGTGCCTGCAAACAATGCGTCAACAGGTCCGCAGGGAAACGGTTTTCCCGGCGACGCCTGTCCATCACCTGCTGGACCAGCTTGCCCAGCGCGCGGAATCTCATTGCAAATTGCAGGTCCCGGCGGCTGTCCTCACTGACAATTTGAAAAGGATTAACCCCGTGCCGCTTCTGCAAATGCAGCAGATCTTCGGAAAACAGTGCCTGCAAGACCGCAAGCAGGGTAGCTTCACTCACAGCCTCGGTGATATTGACTCTGTTGCCGCACCGGGCGGACGGCAACCAGCGCTCGGCAAGCCGGCGGGCCTGTTGATAATAGCAGCTGAAAAATGGCTCGATATTGGCTCTGTGGAATGCAGACTGCAACATGCGCCGTTGTTTTCGCCAGCGTTCACCTTCACTGGCCATCAAGCCGTTGCCGAGCAGCACGCGCACACGCTCAATGCCGATCCCTTTGCTGTAATTGCGGTGGTTGCTGACGAGGACCCGTTTGACCCAGTCGGGATGATTGATCACATAGGTGTCTGACGTGCGCGATTCAGCCTGTACCCGATAGCAATCACCATATTGTTGCCAGAGTGCCTGCATCCGCTCCAGCTTGTTGTCAAGCCGGTCCAGGTCGCAGGGTGCTTCGGGCCCGGGCGGAAGAGACGGTTGGGCGGTAGCAATGCGCATTGTTCCAATAGTGTCATCAATGACACCACTGTCAACCGGAAAATTTCACCATCCTGCCAGCATCGGAACGTCGCCGGACGACGACACTAGCCCTCGAAGCCGGACTCCTTGTGGCTGCCGTCACAAAACGGTTTGTTACCGGATTGACCACAACGGCACAGGGCTGCCTTGTTGCGTTTAGCGGTACAGCTGCCATCGGCACACAGGATTGCCATGGGACCCTCTGCAAGCAGCATCGCATTGCTGCGCACGGTTATCTTCAACGGGCCCTCTGCCTCCTTCAGTTCTTCAGAGACCGCACTCACAATGATACCGTCATTTTCGAAGCCTGCTTCCTTGTGGCTGCCATCGCAAAAGGGCCTGTTTTTCGACTCCCCGCACCGGCACAGGGCAAGCTCGTCGGATTTCCCGAACACATACCCATCCTCGGCAACGACTTCAATATCACCGGTACACAGCAAGGGACCGTTCACAAGAACTGTAATACGATTTTCCTGGCTCAATCTCTTCTCCTGCTAAAGGTTGCATATGCCCGACGCTGCGGGAAGTCGTTCGCTTGAAAGATACACGAAAGCGGTAATGAAAAGTACACCCATCAGGTTCATCCGGAAAGCGGCCCTGTTCATCTGCGGAATATTTGTACAGCCAGGAAAGCTGTCGGCCCCGGGAACAGGCCGATTGTCGAACGGTTCATCAGCCGTCTGCTGGAAAAGGCACGCCGGTTCCGCCAAGACCACAGTAGCCGGCGGGATTTTTGGCAAGGTATTGCTGGTGATAATCCTCGGCATAATAAAACTGCGGGGCATGGAGAATCTCTGTCGTAATCCCCCCGACATGATTCCCGCTCAGCACCTCCTGGTAAGCACGTCTGGATTGTTCCGCCAGCTTCTGTTGTTCATCACCGTGGGTGTAGATCCCGGAGCGGTACTGCGTACCCATATCATTTCCCTGCCGCATACCCTGAGTCGGATCGTGCCCTTCCCAGAAGGACATAAGTAAAGCCGCAGTCGAAACAACAGCCGGATCAAACACGACCAGTACCACCTCATTGTGGCCGGTCTGGCCGCTACACACTTCACGGTAGCTCGGGTTGGGCGTATAGCCGCCTGCGTAACCCACCGCCGTGGTATAGACACCGTCAATCTGCCAGAAGCGTCGCTCAGCGCCCCAGAAACACCCCATACCGAACACGATCTGCCGCATGCCTTGCGGGAAAGGTGGCTGCAGGGGATGACCGTTGACAGCGTGCTTTTCCGCAACCTGCATGGGCACATCGCGACCGGGCAATGCCTCAACCGGTGTGGGCATTCGTATCGACTTGTTGTTCATATACATGGCTGATCATCTCCTGGCAGCATGCGCATGATACGGTCGTGCAGATCCGGCTATACGGATGATCAAGCCGGTTGACACCACACCATGTGAATCGGCTTTGTACATGGCGTACCATTGACGCTTTCATCCATAAATCACCATGTAAACACAAATCATGCGCAACTCCAATACTGTTCCACCTGATGCCCTGCTGTTACTGAGCACTCAGTGCCCCCATTGTCCTACGGTCCTGCAAGGCCTGGGCGAGCTGGTAAAGAAAGGCCTTATCGGCCGGCTGGAGGTGGTGAATATTGTGGCTCGCCCGGATATTGCCGAACAGCAGGGTGTGCGCACCGTTCCCTGGATGAGACTCGGCGATTTCGAACTGGAAGGTCTGCACTCCCCTGCCGAATTACGCCAGTGGGCGGAACGGGCCGGCTCGGCAGCAGGCCTGGCCGAGTACTACAGGGATTTATTCAAACACGGCCAGCTCCCCAAGGTACTGGCCGCTATCCGCAAATACCCCGGGCACATTCCGGCTTTGCTGGCATTGGCGCAAGATCCCGATACCGAACTGACGGTGCGGATTGGTGTCAGCGCGGTTATCGAAGACGCTGCCGGCAGTGCGCCGTTGCAGAACCAGCTGGCGGCTCTCATGGACCTGGCCCAACACAGCGATCCACGGGTACGCTCGGACGCCTGTCATTTTCTTGCCTTGACCCGGAGTGAAGCGGCGCTTGCAGCGCTGGAGAAACTGACCCGGGATCCTGAACCGGCTGTTCAGGAGGTCGCTAAAGACAGCCTCGAAGAACTCAGCGAATATCTCCCCACCTGAACCACCTAAATGAGTACGCCGTATCCCTTAGTAAAATCGAACAAGCCGCTATTCAAACAACTCCAGTTGTGGCACGGATTTCCGTACCGAACGGAAACGGCTGCTGTCAAACGCCGGCATACCCTGGAAGGACAGGCGTGCCAGCGCGGATTCAAAGCGCTTTTGAATGAGCTCCGCATAAACACCCGTGCCACGCATACGGCGCCCGAACTGACTGTCGTTTTCCCGGCCGCCGCGTATATCCCGTATCCGCTTCATCACATGATCAGCCTTTAAAGGCACATGTCGCTCCAGCCACGACTTGAACAGATCCTTGACTTCGTGCGGCAGCCGCAACATCACATAACCGGCAGTCAAGGCCCCGGCCTCGTGCACCGTCGCCAGGATCGACTCAATTTCATGATCGTTCAACGCAGGAATAATAGGGGCCACCAGCACACCGACCGGTATACCTGCGGCGCTCAAACGCCGGATAGTTTCCAGGCGCCGCCGGGGTGCCGCCGCCCGTGGCTCCATGCTGCGGGCCAGCCTCTTGTCCAGGCTTGTCACCGACACCATGACGTGAACCAGATCCCGGCTTGCCATGTCAGCCAGCAGATCCAGGTCGCGTTCCACCAATGCCGACTTGGTCACAATCCCCACAGGATGCCTGTGCGCCAGAAGCACTTCGAGTATCCCCCGGGTAATTTTCAGCTTGCGTTCAGCAGGCTGGTAGGCGTCGGTATTCACGCCCAGTGCAATCGGCTGACATCGGTAGCGCGGTTTACCCAGCGCCTGCTCGAGTAATTCTGCAGCCTTGGCTTTGTAGAAGATCTTCGTTTCAAAATCGAGGCCCGCCGAACAATCCAGATAGGCGTGTGTGGGACGGGCAAAGCAATACACACACCCGTGCTCACAGCCACGGTAAGGATTCACGGAACGATCAAAAGGCACATCCGGTGACTGGTTATACACGAGCACCGAGCGACTGGCGTCCGCGATCAGTTCGGTTTCAGGTGCATCGAGACCCGCATCCAGTATCCCCCAACCATCGTCAAATGCTTCATGACGGGTCTCGTGAAACCGGTTGGCGGGATTATTCACTGCCGCGCGGCCTTTGATCCGGTTGCGGGATTCAGTCATGGTTCCGGTGGATAAAATCAGCACACATGCGGTAAGCATACCGCATCACCGGCGGCCGTGGTCCGGGGGAAATGTATTTCCAAATTATATTCATCAAGTTAGGCAAGCCCGGATTAATTTTACAAAGCCTTGCAGGGTGCGCCTTGCGCAGCGGAAAGAAGCGGCTCGGAACGTACCCGAATGGACGTATAGCTGTTTTTTTTGTAAGGTTTGTACCCGCAGCGGTATTTCTGAAGGGACAGATTCAATATGAACATGCTCAGTATTGTTATCGGCGGCCTGCTGGCAGTATTGACGCTGGCGTTTACCGTGTTGCTGACCTCGGCCATTGTTTTTAATATGAACGCCGGCAAGAAATACCGCAAGTCCCTGGCGAATAGCGTTGATCAACTTCGACTCAGCAAAATGCTCACCGCACTGGGTATCGATGTGGGTACCTATCTGCACACTGAACGCATAGTAGATATCCAACAGCACATGGATCGGTGTTCAGCGTGCGATAACCTGGAAAAATGTGACGATCAGGTTTCCAAAGGCGCGCTTGATCCTGCCGACATAAGTTTCTGCAATAACGAGCAATCCTTGCAGGAAATCGCAAGAAAAAACAGCCAGCCCGGCTGACCCCGGTTGTCTTTACTGGCGGGGAACTCAACACGGCGAGCTTCACCACTAACCGTCTTGCCCGTCGACCCGTGGCCGGGTCAGAATCGGATAATAGCGTATAAAATAAATCAGGAACGCGGACAGCCACAGCCACTGCGACAGCGCGACCCAGACACCATAGTGTTGCTGGAACAACATTGGCAATGCGACACGAGTGATCAGTGCGGCAAACAATATGATGAATAACCAGAACAATAGCGGGGGCGGTTCGAATACGTTACGTCCGGTGTGGCCGAGAGCGACACGCGTCATCATGCCGAGCGTCATCAGGCCAACGCCGCCTACGGCAAAAGCGTGTAAGCCCAGGGACGGCAAAATACCGGTAAAATACGCAGCCGCTTTCAGGGCGAAACCGGTGATGATTGCAGCATAGGCGAGATACAGAACCCATAGCAGCGGTTTTTTCCAGATCCCCGCCGTATGCCAGCCCAGCAATCGCCACAGGTGCAGGAAAAACAGGCTGGCTGCAAACACCGCGACAAGCCCGCTGTTCGGCTGGACCATATCAGCGATCCAGAACCCCACAAACAGGACCAGACTGGCGATATCGACCCGTTTACTGTTGCGCAGTTCGACCGGATAACCCACGCCTTTTTCAATAAAAAACGGCAATACGCGGCGGCTGAGGGCCAGGATCAATGCGAGGATAATATACAGGCCGGAATACAGCCCCCAGTAAACACCCTGCTTCAGGCTGCCGGTAACGCCGAGGAAAAACACCAGGTTACTCGCCAGCAGCAAAACAATCTTGCCGACTATGGCGATGTTGTGCCACTGCCGGGTACGAATGATTGGCACCGCTACCGCAGCTGACAGCACCGCCAGAAACAACAGATCAAAACTGGCAGCAGCGACGAGAAAGTCAGCCCCTCCCAGCAGGATAAACAGCCGCGCAAGCAACCAGAAGAGGAATAACAGGAACAGTGGCGTGCCGTTTAAGGTTTGCATGCCGGTCCAGTTGCGAACTGCTGTTAACAGAAACCCCGCCACTACCGCCAGACTATAGCCGTAAATCATCTCGTGGCCATGCCAGGTCACTGGCGCCAGTCCGGCAAAGGGGAAACTCCAGCCATGGATGTAGGCTGCATACCAGATCAGGATACTGATAACGGCATAGCCACCGGCGGCCAGGAAAAACGGCCGGAATCCCAGCCGCAACCAGGCGCTGCCTCGGCGTATGGATGGGTCGGCTATTTGCACGGTCGACTCAATACCCGGCCTGCATGGATGATCGCCCGGGAGCCTGCCCGAGAATAGACTGATCTACTGCGCACAAGGCTGGTTGAGTCAGATTTCACGATCATTTAGTCCAGCCAGCGAACCAGATAGTACAACTGCTGACTTTCCGAAGACGTGGAGGGTCCGGCAACCACAGCGGCGTGGCGATGACGCTGCGGACTGGATGCTTCCCGCGCAGCCTGTTCAGATGGCATGACATCAACGCAATTAGCGGACAGGCGCTTTCTTTTCTTCGGCGCATAAACGACGGCAAAACGCTCCTTTACCACACCTCCGGCGGGATCCATCATCAAACCACGAATGGAGACACCCACCGCTGATCGCCTTTTCTCAACCGCCGCCGAGACCGCACATGCCACCACCACAGCCACCCGTCGCGCAGGACGGTACGGTGTCGCCAAGACTGGAACTCTTTACCACCTGTCCCCCGGTTGCCAGCCGTTGAACCGGTGCGTCCGCCGGTGTGTCGCCTGCGTCAACGCCGGCGTTTTCACACACCTGGCCCCAGCTCGACAGCTTGTCGCTCATGCGGTGTTTGACTTCGACCACTCGACCGTTGGCCTCACATAAATAATCGTAGCTTGGCATGTCTTACCTCTTG